>Ga0209187_1000372_pt1 | contig 83948 bp, 69 predicted proteins | sample BantaG_FD_187430 | JGI IMG/M metagenome (GOLD analysis project Ga0209187, IMG submission 187430) | Marine algal microbial communities from Bantry Bay, Ireland - BantryBay_4 metaG (SPAdes) (version 2) | ecosystem: Host-associated > Algae > Red algae > Unclassified | place: Bantry Bay, Ireland...
ACGTGGGCCGGGCTAAAGCCCTTTTATGATAAACCGTCGGTTCCCGACGTGGTTTTTGTCACCGTTTTACGGGGGTTGAAACCCCCGCCTATATTTAAACCGTCGGTTCCCGACGACCATCCGTCATCGTAAGTTTCTTCGGACCCGAAATGGAGTTTGACTCATGAAGCGATGCCATCTGCTAACGATGGACGTGAGAGGCTGTATATTAAATTGAAATTGTTGCAGCCGGAGTTTCGTCGGGAACCGACGGCTTATCATAGGCGGGGGTTTCAACCCCCGTTACGGAATACGCGCCATCCGTCGTCAGGAACTGACGGTTTAACAAAAGAGGGCTTCAGCCCGTAAACCGTATTCTCGGTGGAAGCGTCCAGTAAGATCGCAATAGAAGTATTTTATAGAATTAATATTTGATTTTGGACCACGAATACGTGGGCCGGGCTAAAGCCCTTTTATGATAAACCGTCGGTTCCCGACGTGGATTTTGTCACCGTTTTACGGGGGTTGAAACCCCCGCCTACATTTAAACCGTCGGTTCCCGACGACCATCCGTCATTCCTGCTATTTACTCAACAGTCTCGTGAGTCCATGGATCGGAGAGTCAACATGTTGGAGTCGCGAAGCGGTGGCAAAGCTTCAGTGTTAACCGAGTGATCAACGTAACCGTCTACTTTTATGCCATCGCGTTGCGACTCGACGTTTTGAGGTCCCACAGCCCCGGACTTACGTCCGAGGCTACCAAATGCCATCGCTTCGCGACTCTTTGCCCTAGATTTGGGGAGGGAGTTAGATTTGGGGACGGAGTCATTTTTATAGCCTGTTTGTAGATGGGCTGGGCCATACGGGGCTGGGTGATACGGCTTTTCGGTTGATCTTTCTTCCGGCCTTTGGTCTTACCGACGCACTATGATCAAACCTCGTAAATTATCTGGTTTTCCTGACTACAACGAAGCGGAAAATGCGGCCTTGGCGCATTGGCTGTTTTCGGTGGAAAAAACGTATCGGACGTTTGGTTTTACCCGCCTGACTCCGCGTCCCTTTGAGCGGCGTGAAGTCTTGCTGTCCAAAGGTGGGTTATCGAAGCAGATTTTTGGCATCTCGCGTTTACAGGATGACGCGCCGACCGACATGGCCTTGCCGTTTGACCGGACGATTCCTCTGGCGCATTGGGTTGCCTTATACGCAGGTGAGATGGTGTTCCCTTATAAGCGCTATGACGTCGGCTACAGCTATCGTGGTGAGCGCCCGCAGGAAGGTCGCTTCATGGGCTTCTTTCAGGCGGATGTCGACATCATCGGCTTAAACGACCTTGGCTTACCGGCCGACGCAGAATGCGTGGCGGTGATCTACCGGGCCTTGCAAGAGCTTGGTGCGGGTGCGGTGACGATGAAGCTGAATAACATTCCGCTGGCCAAAGCCTTGGTGCGTAAAGCTGGGGTGTCGGAAGAGACGATGCCAGACGCCTTGCGCGAACTCGATAAGCTCGGAAAAATCGGGGTCGAAAAAACGATCGAACAACTGACCACCGTGGTCGGGGTTGAACTCGAAGCGGCCCAAAGTTTGATCGAGGTGATGGGTTATGAAGGCGATATCGATGCCTTTCCTGTGCCGGAAGACGAGGTGGCCGCCGCGGCCTTGGCCGACCTGAAAACGGTTTGGGGCATGGTGATCGCACAGGGTGTTGCGCCGGAAGCAATGCTCTTTTGCCCAGGCATTGTGCGTGGCTTAGATTATTATACCGGCACCGTATTTGAGACCTTTCTCGATGGCTTAGAAGATCGCGGGAGCATCGCCAGTGGCGGGCGCTATGATGATTTGGCGTCGACCTTTACCAAGCTGAAATTGCCTGGCGTGGGTGGGTCGATTGGGATTTCGCGCTTGTTTGATGTATTGCGCAAACAAGATCGAATTGATCTCAGTCGTAAAACCGAAGCCGAGGTGTTCGTGGGTTTCCGTAGTGGCGATCAGTTGGAGCAGGCGCAGCAGCTTGCCACCGCCTTGCGTGAAATCGGGAAGTCCGTGGATTTGTATTCCGGAACCGGGAATACCAAGAAGCAGTTTAGCTATGCGGATCGCAAAGGCTTCAACCATGTCGTCATCGTCATGGGCTCGAAGAGCATCGTGGTGAAAGATCTCGCTAAAGGTAGCCAAGAAGACGTGGCGGATATCTCCGCTGCCGTAGGGCTCTTTGACTAGCTGGGAGAGTTGTAAGTAGGTTTAGGAGCTAAAGCCCTGACGTCCCCATCGACATTTTCTATGAGAAATAAGCACGTACTGCGCCGGGTTTTCCCCGCACTTTTGTACTGGTTTTCAGGGTTTGTATCCTCATGTGTTGCAAGCTTTTTTTCCGTCCACACGCAGCCGGTCGGGTTTGATATCATTGTCGCCAATTCCTTTGTATGGCCGTTATACCTACCTTTGACGACGTTATCTGTCATCGGCAGCAAAGAACTCTTATATCCGACCGTCTTCTATGTCGGGTTTTGTATTGGTTGGGTTTTATTGGCTTCTTCGTTCATCCGCTTTGATTTGTGGAAAATTAGGGTTGGTTTGCGAACTGCGAGTTTTTTCTTAATTAACTTATTCACTCTCGATATCGTTGTTCGCTCTCTTTGGGTTTGATGATTCAAAGAGATTCCAACCGCCGATGGTTTAGAATCATTCTATTGAAACGAATTATATCTTTCCGGCTGCATTTCGGATTACGGGCTAAAGCCCTCTTTTGTTTAGCCGTCAGTTCCTGACGAATGACGCGCGTGCTCCGTAACGGGGTTGAAGAGACGTTGCAATAAATCGGCGCATCTCGGGCTTTAGGGTATAACTCGCCTGAAAGGCGAAAACAGCGTAGCGATGGGCACCGCCCATCGATTGGTTTCGGAGGCGGAATCAAGTCTGAAAGACTTGCACAGATTGCGGCTTTTTCTCTTTAAGTAGCGGAGTGCCTACGCACCTTCGGAGCTTGGTGCTTTGGCGGATTCGCAACCCCGAGGCCAGCCTCGGGGCTAAGTGCCGTCGCACCTTCGGAGCTATACACACCGGAAAGAATGGCGATTAAGGGTGCTACAGAGGCTGCGCGATATTGATCTCACAGTCGTTTCAACCCCGTGAACAGGATACATCCCGCTACTAAAAACACGGAATAAATTCCCCAGGCCAAAACTTCCTGCACTGGATCGCCGAAGGCCAAGGAGCGGCGGTTTCCAACCGCCGATGGTCGAAAACGTCTAAGCCGTAAAGCACCACGCTTCCAAGGCAAGCCCCAGCTGGGCACAAAAAAAGCCGGTCTTGCTTGCGCGAGACCGGCTTGGAAATAAATTTCAATCGCTTACGCGCCGAAGCCTTTTTCCTTGAGGTAGCTAATGACGCCACCAACCGTGCCAAGTTTGTCTTGGTCGGTTTCTGGAATTTCGGCACCGAATTCTTCTTCGAATTCCATGACGAGCTCAACCGTGTCGAGTGAGTCTGCACCGAGGTCTTCAATGAATGAAGCTTCTGGTACGACTTGTTCAATTTTCACATCTAGCTTGTCGCAGATGATTGCTTTTACTTTATCTTCGAGGGACATGTTATACTCCTGTCTGTCTCTGTTAATTTAACTGTTAGTGGGTGACCATGCCACCGCATACTGAAATGACCTGTCCTGATACGTAGCGCGATGCATCACCTGCTAAAAAGCAGACAACGTCCGCTACGTCCTCGGGCTGGCCGAATTTTTTTAGGGGAATCACATTCAGCATGGCTTCGGTTACCTTTTCAGATAATTTTTCCGTCATGGCCGTTTGGATGAATCCCGGTGCCACCGCGTTAGCACGGATGTTACGCGACGCAAGCTCTTTAGCTACGGTTTTCGTGATGTTGATCACGCCGCCTTTGGAGGCTCCGTAGTTGATTTGTCCTGCATTTCCCATCAATCCGATGACGGATGCGATGTTCACCATGGTGCCATGACGTTGTTTCATCATGATTTTGGCGACTTCGCGGGAAAAGAGGAAAACACCTCGTAAATTGATGTTGATGACTGCATCCCAGTCTTCGTCCGACATCCGAACCATGAGACCATCACGGGTGATGCCTGCATTGTTGATGAGGGAGTCGATTTGGCCGAAATCTTCGTTAATCTTGGTGACAGCGGCAGTTACGTCTTCGCTTTTGCTTACATCCGCGGCGTAGACTTCGGCGCGTCGGCCAAGGCCTTTGACGATGCCGACGGTCTCTTCGAGCCAGTCGGTGTTGAGATCGACTAACGCGAGGTCAGCCCCTTCTTCCGCGAATTTTTTCGCGATAGCTTGACCGATCCCGCGAGCGGCACCGGTTACAATTACTGTTTTTCCTTCAAATGACATATCCTGATCCTACGGGTACAATCCAACTACTACAGATTAAAATAAATAAAAATCGCTCTCATTTCTGACGCAGAAACGGCCCGAAATAGAGAGGCAACGCGGAGTGAAATAAAGTGAAAAGCGGAGTGAAATTAAGGTGAAAAGCGATGTGAACGTAGGGTCAAAAGCGGGGTTAGGCGCTCAGGTCTTGTACATTCTGGGTCTCGGCCCCTTTGTGGATCCGTTTGATCAGGCCGCTTAATACCTTACCCGGGCCGCATTCGACGAAACGGGTACAGCCGGTCTCGACCAAAGTTTCTACGTTTTTAACCCACTCGACCGAAGAGGTGATCTGTTCGGCCATGAGGCGCTTCATGTCGGTGGTGGAGGTGTGAGTTCCTCCGGTGACGTTGGATAGAACCGGAATGCTAGGCTCAGCAAAATCGACATCTTCCAGGAAGCTGGCGAATTGATCCGCCGCGGGTTGCATGAGGGGAGAGTGAAAGGCACCCGCCGTTTTTAAAATAATCGCGCGCTTGGCGCCCGCTTCTTTGGCGAGGGGTTCGGCGGCTTGAATGCCTTCGATGGATCCAGACAAAACAGTTTGGCCAGGTGAATTGAAGTTGGCCACGTAGATACCGGTTTTCTCGCAGATCTCGGCCAGGGTTTCGTTGTCGCTACCAATCACTGCAAGCATCCCTCCTTGGGAGGCTTCACAGGCGGCTTGCATGAATTCACCACGGGCTTTGAGAATGCGAATCGCGTCAGCAAATGAGACGACGCCCGCAGCGTAAAGCGCGGCCCATTCGCCAGAGCTGAGTCCGGCAACCACATCGGGTTTGGCTTCGTTTTCGAGGGCTGCGAGTTGGGCAGCGGCACTGACGACAAAAATTGCCGGTTGGGTGATGTCGGAGCGAAGCAGCTCTTCTTCAGGTCCATTGACGCAGACCTCGGCGAGGTTGAAGCCGAGGATCTCGGATGCTTCGTCAAATAGTGCTTTGGCCGCTGGGCGGTTATCAATGAAATCTTGGCCCATGCCTACGTGCTGGGCGCCTTGTCCGGGGAATACAAATGCAGTGCTCATACTTATGAAGTCGTTGTTTAGGAGGTTGGAAGAAAGAGCGTCGTGGGCAGGTGTGGAGCTCGCAAGGGGTAGGGGAGAGGGTGGAAAGGAAGCGAGGCCCTTTAATGCTTGCTGTTGGGGCTACTGTCTTTGGGGCTACGCGGGGGCGTCTTTGCTCCATTCGAAGATGCAGCCACCCCAGGTGAAGCCCGCGCCGAAGGCCACCAGCAAAACAAGGTCACCCGGTTGTAAGCGGCCAGCTCGAGCTGCTTCGTCCATCGCGATAGGCACAGATGCGGCGGAGGTGTTGCCGAATCGATCGACGTTGGCGTACATTTTTTCGTCTGGAAGTTGGAGCTTGTCCTGAATCGCCGCGATAATGCGCATGTTGGCCTGATGCGGAATTACAAGGGCGATGTCGTCCGGTTTGAGGCCAGTTTCTGCAATGAGATTGTCGGTTAGATTCGCCATCTTGGTGACCGCGTGACGAAAGACTTCGCGGCCAGACATTTTGATGACTTGGGTGCCCACCGTGTCCTTTGTGATCGGGGCGCGGCTTCCGCCACCTGGAATCATGAGTAGATCGGCGAGGCCACCTTCAGATCCGAGGCGACAAGCGAGGACGCCTCGGCGGTCGCCGCCGCCGCGTACCACAACCGCGCCAGCGCCGTCGCCAAAGAGAACGCAGGTCGTGCGGTCGGTCCAATCAACCACGGAGCTGGTTTTTTCCGCACCGATCAAGAGAACCGTTTTGCCGGGGTTTCCTGCGAGCCAATGGCGAACCATTTCCATGCCGTAGACAAAGCCAGAGCAGGCAGCGCTGAGGTCCATGCAGAAGGCGTTGCTAGCACCAATTTGATCCTGCACAAAGCAGGCGGTGCTTGGGAACCACATGTCCGGGGTGCAGGTGGCAACAAAAATTGCGTCGATATCCGTGGCGTCGAGGCCCGCGTCTTGCAAGGCGTTGCGAGCGGCTTCGGAGGCGAGATTCGAGGCGGCTTGGTCATCGGCAGCGAGGCGACGTTCTTTGATGCCGGTGCGAGAGACGACCCAGTCATCCGTGGTGTCGACTCCCAATTTGACCAGATCATCGTTGGTGACGATGTTTTCTGGGCCATAGGAGCCGGTGCCGATGATTTCAATGCCTGGGGTGGGGTTGCTCAAAATAGTCTTTCGTTTACGTCGATTATGAAGGCCAGCTTGGCTCGAAAAGGGGACAGGTGTAAAGAGGGTAAAGGGAGGTAAAGGCGGGGGGGGAAGAGGGTAAAGAGGGTAAAGAGGATAGGGCGGGCAATTGTGCGAGCTAAGGGGCTGTTGACATGATCTCTGTGTAGGATCAGTCGTTTTCAAGCTGGGCGACTTCGCTGGCAATGCGATCGTTGATGCGGTGTTTTGTGCCGTTCACCGCGACTTGCATGGCGTTGCGTACTGCTTTGGCGGAGGAGGATCCGTGGCCGATGATGACGGTGCCGTTAACCCCAAGCAGGTATGCCCCGCCGTAGGCTTCTGGATCGGATTTTGCTTTGATTTCCTTCAACGCACCTTTGAGCATCAAGGCCCCAATCTTGCGGAGAGGGGTGCGGGTAAATTCTTCGCGGAACCAGCTTCGCATGGTTTTTGCCACTGCCTCGCTCGTTTTTAGGACCACGTTGCCAACGAAACCATCACAGGCTGCAACGTCGACCTTGCCTGCAAAAAGATCGCGGCTTTCTACGTTGCCGAGGAAATTGAGTTTGGAGGAATCGAGGATCCGGAAGGCTTCCTTGGAGGAATCATTTCCTTTGGCGTCTTCTTCACCGATGCTCAAGGTACCAATTCGTGGGCTTTCGACTCCGAGGATGCTTTCGGCGTAAATCGAACCCATGAGGCCAAACTGAGCGATGACTTTGCCGTCGCAGTCTGGAGTTGCCCCAGCGTCGACGAGGACAAAGGGGGTAACCGGGGTTGGGAAAACAGTCGCGATGGCTGGGCGTGAAATGCCTTTGATGCGACCAAGTTTTAGGGTTGCTGCGGTGACAGCAGCTCCGGTGCTTCCCGCGCTGAAAACAGCGTCGGCTTCGCCTTTTTTCACCAGCTCGACGGCTCGATTGATCGAGGCGTCTTTTTTGGTGCGCACCGCAGACAGCGGTGATTCATCCATGCCGATTACTTCCGAGGCATGAACGATTTCGATAAATGGCGGGACTCCGTTGATGGAATCGAGCTCCGCCCTAACCTTGGCTTCATCACCAACCAGGTAGATACAATCAATTCCTTCGAGTTCCCGTGCTCCTTTAACCACACCTGCCACGATTTCTCGTGGCGCGTGGTCTCCTCCCATGGCATCTACAGCAATTCGCATCAGACCTTGATTAGAGGTTAGGGGGTGGAGAGTAGAAGGTAGAGTCGGGATCTATTCGAAGTGGTCAAAAGAGCGTTGTTTAGTCTTCAGCAGTTACGCTTAGGACTTGGCGGTTGCGGTAGATTCCGCAAGAGCGACATACGCGATGTGGCTCGGTTGGTGCGCCGCAGGCTTGGCACGCAACTACACTGGGATAGGTCCGTTTGTGTGAGCGGATCCGCATGCGAATTTTAGATTTTGAGGTTCTTCGTTTTGGCTGTGCCATAATATTTCTCCACGCTTGGTTGGTTGTTGCTTAACCGGATTTGACCCTTTTACAGGTCGAGTCCATCGAGACCGCCCCAGCGATCATCGACTTGTTTTACTTCGCACGCACAAGCTGACTTATTCAAATTTTGTTTACAAACGGGGCAGAGCCCCTTGCAATCGGGGGAACAAAGAGGGAAACTCGAGAATTTGAGGAAGATGGATTCACGTATATCTTCTCCTAAATCTAAAGGATCTTTGATCTCCGAAAGCGGAAAGCAACGGACAAAAGATGAATCCTTCATGGTTGTCGAGTAAAATTCAATACAACGTGAACATGCGAATTTTAGCTGTGTTTTTACACTTCCTCGGACCAAAACTTCGCTCTCAATCAGCTGCGCGGTCACATCGACGAAGATCGGGCCGTCAGAATCAACGCCCGGATCGTCTTCGAGCTCTAAAAGAGACCCGGGAAGCTCCACCGAATACGGTTTTGGCTCGGCCGTGAGCTGGGTTATCACTATGGGAAGTACGTACACAAGGTGGGTGAAACCGGATTGCGGGCCAAAGATAAAGGCAAATGTATACAAAAATGAAGTCTAGGGATCCTCTTACCCGCAACGCATGTGGGTTTTGCTCTGAAATCGGCGGAATCATTGGGAATCCGCAAAAAGGGGTCAGACACCAACGGCACTTAGATAAGCTGATTTGTATTAAAAATGAGTGAAAATCCAGAGGACTAAAGGCGCGTAGCGCTGACCCATTGATAGCCACGGTTGACGAACGGAGTGAGGAGGTCGTGGTCTCGGCCGATTCCGCCTATAAGCCGCCTAGCGGCGACACCCTAAGCGGATGAAAAGCGTATGATAAACGATACCTGGTAATTTTGGTGGTCTCGTTTTAGTGGATTTCGGGCATGACAGGATGCAAGCAGGATATAAACTGCGCAGGGCTACGTTCTGCGCCTCGGTTCGAGCTCTCTTACAATAGAGCGCTTCCCCCTCGTTGCCTCTTACAGCTGCACTAAACCCGGCGCTGCGGCCGCTGCGCGGCCTTGCACACGGGCTACCATATCCCACCCCCTTGGGGCGGATTCCCACGATATAAAATGTCGGAAGAAAGACCATGATGGCTTATTTAAGTGCCATTGGAGTCTGACACGTTTTTTCTATAGTGAAGGGTAGCAGCTCGCACTGCCGTCGCGTTGCGACTCACGTTAAGGGGCTGGCAAAACCCTGACGCGGAATGAATTCCGCGCCAAGCTGTTCGGTTCCATAATTTCTAGGAAGGAGTGATGCGCCGCAGGCCAAGGAGCGGCGGTTTCCAACCGCCGACAGTGGGATGAATTTCGCACACCACAAATCTCGGACTCGCCTCTGGTGCTATCGAATGCCTTTGCTTCGCGACTGAGAGGGCATTGAAAAGCGCCGCGGCCGCTTCGCGGCCTTGCACACGGGCTAGGTCATCCCGCCCTCGTTGGGGCGGATTCCCACGATGTAACATGTCGCAAATAAATACGCTGGACCGCTTATTTAAGTGCCATTGGGGTTAGACTCATTCCTGTTAACCCGACCGTTTTCATCCGACGGCGGTTGGAAACCGCCGCTCCTTGGCCTTCGGCGATTTCCACGATGTCAGGTTGGGGTCAGACTCCAATGGCACTTAGATAAGCCATCAAATCATTTTTTTGCGACATTTTACGCCGTGGGAATCCGCCCCGAAGTGGGCGGGATTTGGTAGCCCGTGTGCAAGGTCGCGAAGCGGTCGCAGCGCCGGGTTACGTGCAGGCGTGAGAAGGCAACGAGGGATAAGCCCTGTATTTGAATAGAAATCGGAGCGAGGCGCAGCACCGGGCCAGCTGGCTAAAACCGTACAATTTTCAGTTAAAAATCGTATTCTGAGCACGCATCAGTTGACCTCTGCTTTTTTGAAAGGCATCGCCCATATTGGTTTCTATTCCGACCGCGCTTCCAGCGCTTCATATTATTTCCCAATGAATTCCGGTGGTTCCCTTCGGTCACCGACCGGCTAATTGCCTTCAAGCCTCCGGCTTTCTTTTCAGGGCAGAGCGAACTCTTTTCCATGCAAAACGGCTTATCTAAGTGCCATTGGGGTCAGACTCATTCCTGTTAACCCGACCGTTTTCGTCCGTCGGCGGTTGGAAACCGCCGCTCCTTGGCCTTCGGCGATTCCCACGATGTCAGGTTGGGGTCAGACTCATCCCTGTTAACCCGACCGTTTTCATCCGTCGGCGGTTGGAAACCGCCGCTCCTTGGCCTTCGGCGATTCCCACGATGTCATAAGTTCGTCTCGATCGGTTTAATTCGGGTGATTAGACGAGGCGACTCAGCATTGCGTTTGCAAAAGTCAGGACAAGAAAGAAGCCGCACATATCTGTGCAGGTAGTCAAAATGGGGCCTGAGGCGACGGCGGGATCGATCTTGAACCGCTTTAGAAGTAGGGGCACGAGTCCGCCAAAGGTCGCTGAAATGAGGGTGTTCAAAAATAAGGCGCCACCCACCACGAGGCCAAGCCATGGGTTCTTCCACCAGAGGCCTGCGATGAGTCCAAGCACGATGCCCAGTACCAAGCCATTGATCGCGCCGAGCAGGCCTTCTTTCCAAAGTACACGTCGAAATTCTGGCGGCGAAATCAACCCGAGGGTCAATTCCCGAATGCTCACTGCCACTGCCTGATTTCCCGAGCAGCCACTCATATCCGAGATGACGGGTAAAAAAACCGCAAGGGCGATCACTGCTTGCAAGGTCTCTTCGTGCATCGCAATGATGCTTGCCGCCATAAGGTTGAGTACGATGTTGGGCGCCAGCCACGTCAAGCGACGTCGACAACGTGTTAGCATGGGCATGCTTCGCAGTTCCTCACCACCAACAATACCGCTTACGTGAAGGTAGTCGTCGGTCTGCTGCTTGTTTTGTTGCAGAAGGATGGCGCGCCTTTCAACCACCCCGATAAGATGGTTGCTGGAATCCACGACCGGAAGGCCATGGTAATCCGTATCCTCCCACAAATCTTGTAGCTCCTCAAAGGTGGTGTCGGCCGAGAGGGTTTGCAAATCGCTGATCATCACATCCTCTATCGGGGTCATCCCTTTTGAAAGGACGAGGCACCGCAGAGGAAGGACGCCCACAAGAACACCAGCCTGATTTTGCACGTAAATATACTGAACATCAAACGAGGTGATGTCGGGCGACCGCTCCTCAAGTTCGTTGAGAACCATCCGGCAGCTTTGACCCGCTTGCACCGAAACGAATCGGTTACTCATGAGTCCGCCCGCTTCATCTGAAGCATACAACTTGATTTCCCGCAGATGCTCCGCTGCATCTGGATCCTCGAAGGACTCAAGCACTCGTTCCGCTTCGCCCGTAACCATGCCAGCAAGCAAATCGGCCCCAAGGTCATCGGGAAGTGCTTCAAGGATCACCGCAGCAGCGTCTGGTTCCACCTCTTGTAAAGCAGAGATGCTTTCACTTTGTGGCAGGTGACTAAACAGTTCTACCGCGACATCTGGAGACAAGGTTTCGAGCAAAAGCCGTCTTGATTCTGTAGACAACCGCGACACGGCAAGGCGCTGTTCTTCAGCAGAAAGGAAGCGTATCAGATCGTCCGCCGCTCCGTCGTCGCCTTCGCTAAGAACGGCTTCTATCCGATCCCAGGGTTTTTCGGTTTCTTCAGATGTGTTCATAAATAATCATTGCTTTCAGCGTGCGGGGCGATTCTAAAAAAAAATCAGTCCCGCTTGTTTTATTGCCTATACCGCTGTTTTCTTTTTTTGCCGAATCAGGAGTAGGGTCAGGAGAGAGCCAAAAAGGACTCCCATCGAAAAGACCAGGGTGAGCAGCATGGCCCGAGGCATGGAAATGGTCGCAAACAGAAAGCGGGTCGTCACCACCTCCCGATTCTGGAACACAAGGATGACCGCAACTGCCAAAAGGAATAGCACTAAGGAAATTTTCAGGGTAGGATTTAATTTCATAATTCGTTTCAGTTGAGGAAACCCCATTACATGAATTACAAGCAAGAGGAAGTCGGCAGCACATTTTTTCGGAATAAAAAGCGGCCTCTGCATGGATGTTCTTCTTCATGCAATCGCACTATGGATGCCTTCATGTATACTCGAAATCCGGTCCTGCCATTTTGTTGACCTATTCAACTTGATAGGCAGGGCTCACACCAACTCGTTCCTTTGTCCTATGCATGTCGTTTAGGTTCTCGGTCTCCGTCAGGCCGATAGGCCCCGGTTTGGGTGGGTCTCTTCTGCATTTTCCTGTTGATTCGTTGGGTTCTTCGCGCCACGTAGATGAGCATGAAACGAGCGAAGACATTTTTTACCATTCTTTCCCTAGCGAGCTTTCTTAGCTTTGGATTTCTTGGATGTCAGGGGGAGAAGGCCGCTGATTCAACGCCTACTATTAAAGTGGCAGGTACTGAAGCCGAGGTGGCAAGTGCTGAAGTCGAGGTGGCGGGTGCTGAAGCTGTTGCGACAGCGGGGGAAGCGAACGCTACGCCTGCAGCCGTGAAGCCCACAGATACGCCTGCCTTGGTTGGTACGCCTCCGGAAGCTCCAGCGGGGAAAGCGCCTCGTTCAGTCAGCACGCCATCTGTAGCAAAAGCGGTTGCTCCAGTCGCCAAACCAGTTGCCCCAGTTGCCAAGTCAGTCGCCTCAGTTGTGAAGCCCGCCGTTCCTGTTGCCAAGCCAGTCGCTTCAGTTGCCAAGCCAGTCGCTTCAGTTGCCAAACCAGTCGCTCCAGTTGCTCAGGCGAAAAAAGCAGTTGCCCCTGTTGCGGCCCAAGCGAAGCCTGCCAAACCCGTGACCGCTAAACCCGCGACCGCGAAGGCTGCCAAAGTCAAACCGGCCCAAGCGAAGGCCGCGCCGGTTGGTCCCGCGCTTGAACCGGTTGAGAAAGCTAAGGTGGAACCCGTCGCGATGGCAAACCCAACCAATCATCCCCCGGCTACTGTAAGTCTGCACCTGCTCGGTGCGGTTGACCCCGAAGTCGTTACTCGGGTAAAAAAATGGGTTGGGACCTATGCCTGGATTAACGTCGTAGAAGGTGCCCCAGTGTCAACGCCACAGGCTGGATTGGAAACACAAGTGAAGCGTTTCTTCGCCGAGTCGGATCGGAAGCTTCATTTGTCGGTGATTCTCTCACAGTCGCATAGCGAAGATCCCGCGCATGGTTATTTCGATCCGGTGACCCGAATTGGTGCGGTCAACCTTGCGGTTCTCGAAGACAAAGACCGCGAAAAATTCTTTCGTCGGGTTGAGCGTCAAGTGATGCGCATTGTCGGCAAATCAGTTGGTCTCTTGCCATGTCCAAATCCCTTTTGCTGTCACTCGCCGTATAAGACGCTCGAGCAACTTGATAGCGGATCGCGTAACTGCTGCCCGCCCTGTATGATGAAGTACATTCAAGCCGCTGATCGCAAGAAAGTTGGTTTGGTTGACAACGAGACCTTCCGACTTCCAGTTGGGTTGAAAGCAACCGGACCTCTTCCGGGGGGGACTGCGACACCTGGCCCTGCGATCAAGCGTGGATTGCCACCGGGGGTGCAAGGACCTGCGGCGCCTGCTAAACCTTAAGCCATGTTAATCACAATTAGGTAGCGTGCTAAACCTAAAGCACGTGCCAACATTCCAAAAGCCTTGCTCTACTAAAAAGCATCGCTTTTAACCTAACCCATTTCCCCCTCCATTTATCATGTTAGACATTCAATTATTTCGTGAGTCTCCCGACGCCATTCGCACTGCTTTGGCTAATCGTGGATCCGACTTTGATATCCAGCCCATCATCGACCTTGATGCGGATCGCCGCCGCGTGATCAGCGAAGTCGAAGGGCTTAAAGCCGAACGCAAGTCTGCGTCCAAAGAGATTGGCGCGATCAAAAAAGCGGGTGGCGATGCCGATGAAGCGATGGAAGCGGTACGTAAACTTGGCGATCGCATTACCGAGCTCGACGCCTCTTGCGCGGATATCGAAGGTCGTCTGCGTGAGCAGGTTCTGTCTGTACCAAACCTGCCACATGCATCGGTTCCGGTGGGTCGCACCGAAGAAGACAACACGTTGGTGCGCACGCATGGGGAGCCGGTTGAGTTGGATTTTGAGCCCAAGCCTCATTGGGATCTTGCGGACGACCTCGGTATTTTCGAGTTTGATCGCGCGGCGCGGATGACCGGTTCTGGTTTCCCGGCCTTGCGGGGTCACGGAGCCAAGCTCTCCCGTGCCTTGATTCAGTTTATGCTCGATCTGCATACGACCGAGCATGGCTACACCGAGATGGCGGTTCCGTTTGTCTGCAATACCGAGGCCATGACTGGCACGGGCCAGCTGCCCAAAATGCAGGAAGACATGTACGAAATTCCTGGCGATGGCCTTTGGTTGGTTCCGACGGCTGAAGTCCCGCTCACCAATTTGTACATGACGGAAATCATTCAAGAGCCCTTGCCGATTCAGATCACGGCCTGCACGCCTTGCTTCCGTCGCGAAGCGGGCGCAGCCGGAAAGATGACGCGCGGAATGAACCGAGTGCATCAATTTGATAAAGTCGAGTTGGTTCGCTTTGTGAAGCCGGAAGAAAGCTACGAGCATTTGGAATCCCTTCTCGGCAACGCGGAGGAAGTTCTCAAGCGCCTTGGACTCCACTATCGAGTCATCACGCTTTGCACCGGAGACACCAGCTTCGCGTCGGCCAAAACCTACGATATTGAGCTTTGGGCCCCGGGACAAAACACTTGGCTCGAAGTATCTTCCTGTAGCAACTTTGAAGATTTTCAGGCGCGTCGTGCGGGGATTCGCTACCGCAATGACGAAAATAAAACCGCGTTCATTCACACCTTGAATGGTTCCGGCGTGGCCCTGCCTCGCTTGATCGTTGCGGTGCTTGAAAATGGTCAGAATGCCGACGGAAGCATCGACCTTCCGGAAGTGCTTCATTCTTACATGGGTGGGATCACGCGCTTGGTTCCAAGCTGATATCTGGACCACGCGATGCACCTGAAGCTTCAGCTGGATCGCTGCGGGATTGAGTCCAGCCAACCTGTGTTGGTTGGCTGCAGTGGTGGTGCGGATTCGACTGCGCTGTTGCTTGCACTGGTCGGTGCAGGGGTTCCTTGCATCGTGGCGCATTTGCATCACGGCCTGCGCGCGGAAGCGGATGGGGATCTTCAGTTTGTTGACGCGTTAGCGACGCGGCTTAGCTGCGAATGCGTTTCAGCCCGAGTCAGCTTAGATCCCGAAGCGTCTGAAAGTATGGAAATGCAGGCGCGAGTGGCGCGACATACGTTCTTTCTTCAACAGGTTGATCGACTCAGCTCGGCGGGTTCTCGGCTATCTGTTGCCTTGGCGCATACTCAGGATGACCAAGCGGAAACGGTGTTGCTTCGTCTCGCACGCGGGACCTCGCGCACCGGACTTTGCGGCATGCGGTATCGCGCGGAACCGACCCCCGGCTTGGTGGTGGTTCGGCCGCTCCTCGATACCTCGCGCGCCGATATTGAGGCGTGGCTGTTACAGGAGAAGCAGCCGTGGCGCGAAGACGAAAGCAATACGAGTGATGTGTATTTGCGGAATCGGGTGCGGCACGAAATCTTGCCGGCCTTGGTGAAGCGGATAAATCCGCAGGCGGTGCCGCATCTCGCCCAGCTCGCGGAAGTCTTGAACGAAGAGGAAGCATTTTTGCAGGCCCAGGCGCGCGCGCACCTGGAGCGGATCGCGCGAATGAACACGTCGCCTGAACCGCCAACGCGGCTTTCAATCCCCGAGCTTGTGGCGCTTCCGCTTTGGCTTCAGCGCAGGGTCCTCTATCTTTGGTTGCCGATGAGCGGGCAGGGCTTTGCGCAGATCGAGCGCCTGCGAGGTCAGCTCGACGCGGGTACGGATTTTCGTTTCAACCTCTTGGCTGGAGTTGAAGTCTTTGGGCGTGAAGGTTGGCTTTGGTATGAGGACAAGGCTGGAGAGGCGGCTTCGAAACTGCCGGAGCTGTCAGAGCTGTCAGAGCTCTCGGAGCTGTCGGACTCGTCTAAGCAGGTACTAGCCATTCCAGGGGAATACGATTTCCCGATCACGCGCTGTCGCTTTCGTGCTTTTTATGGCGTTGGGATTGTCGCTTCGGCCAAAAAGCAGGCGCAAGCGACTCGCTTTTCTTTTTTTCCCGCCGAGGCGACGGTGCGAAAACCCAAGCCGGATGAACCTGAGTTCCGTCTTCGCTTTTGGCAGCCGGGTGATCGCATCACGCTCTTTGGTATGAGCGGTAGCAAGAAGCTTCAGGATCTCTTTACCGACGCCAAAGTTCCGGCTCGTCTGCGTCACCGTATTCCCATTCTCTGTTGCGGGGAGGTGCTAGTTTGGATTCCGGGGTTTCGGATTGCGGCTGATTGGGCGGTGGAGGATCCGTCGGAGGAAGCGGTCCAATTGCGCGTCGAGGCGATAGAAGTGGAGTGGTGATTCATGGAGGCGGCGGAACGTACCGAAGCCATCCAACCGTACCACGCCCTTCCAGGTGGTGTCGAAAGATGTAGTCGCTGTTTAAGACGTTGGCCACTTGCATCGCACAAAGACGGGACGCCCCTGCCACTTTAGATGCTACTTGGCCGAGATTTCGCCTATCATTTTTGAGGAATTCGCAAACTTGGAGATGATTTCTGCCACTCGTAAAATCGGCGAAAAATAAAATACGTCAAAAACCTCAGTAAAAATGGGGTTTTGCAGGTCGGTGAGTAAAAGTTGGCATGGCCGATGCTATACAAGAGTTCAGAAAGAGAAACAAACAGTACCAAGCAAACACGAACCGATATCAGACTAAACGACCTTATAAAAGCTCACGAAAGCATTCGGAAAAAATCAATTTACCACGGCGAAACGAACACGTAACCATACTTATAAACAAGCTGCTCCGGCAGTATTTAACCCTGTGCGCGTCACCGGTCCCGTGGACCCCCTTTAAACTTCATATACCTCCTAAAAACCTATCCTTCCTAAACGCAGGCTGCTTCCTCAGCCTGCGTTTTTTTATGTCGAATCATCCAAACCGCCTGGTCTCAAACTGAGAAACCCTCGCTCGAAAGCCCAAGTCTGACAAACTCCTAGCTACGCTTCAGCGCTGCGCTATGCTCTGTCGTCCTTTAAGGACGTTTCCGTTTTACCGGTCTCTGCTTACAGCCAGCCGTTGGTCCGATGCAGGCGTCGATACACCCAGGCCAGACTTAGGCCGCGCGCCCCGTTAAAGGCGACGAATGACATCCAAAGCCCTTGGTTCCCTAGACTGCGGGTGATGAACCACAGCGGGAAGTAAACCGCGAAAAGTGAAAACACCATGCTCCACATCATGTAGCGCGTCTTCACCGCGCCAATAAAAATTCCGTCGAAGAGGTAGGAGGCGGCCGCCACCATAGGCACGAGAATCAGCCAGATTTGTTCGGAATGAATGACCGCAAGTACGTCCTCATGCACTGTGAACCAGGGATACATTAAATCGCCGGCGAGCCAGAAGAGAAGGCTGAGGCAGAGGCTGATGCCAAAGGTCCATTGGGCGCAGGCTCGAAAAATCTCGCGAAACTGCGGGAGGTTTTTCGCGCCTAGCGCTTCGCCTCCCAGGCCCTCGGCCGCATAGGCGGCTCCGTCGATCGCGTGGGATGCCAGCAAGAGAAGTTGGATCATGATGGCGTTGGCGGCCAGCACCGAGTCACCAAGCCGTCCGCCCACACTGGTGAAAAAGGCAAAGCTGAAGAGGAGGCAGAGGGTGCGGATAAACAAGTCTCGGTTGCTTTTGAGCAGGGCGCGATATCGGGTCAACTGCTTGAGCGCGGGGATCTGCTGCTTGATGCTAGCCCATTCGAGTTGTCGAAATAGGATGCCGAGTCCGAGCAGGCAGCCGGCGATTTCAGCCATCATCGAGGCCAAGGCGGCCCCGTCGCTTTTCATCCCAAGCCCAACGATAAACAGCAGGTCGAGACCGAGGTTGCAGAGGTTCGTGAATAGCACGATCACCATGGGCCAACGGGTGTTCTTGTGTCCGATGAACCAGCCCACCATGACGTAGGTCAGGAGTACGGCGGGGAGGCTGAAAATTCGAATCGAGGTATAGCTCTCGGCTAAAGGGAGTAGGGTGGGTGAGGGAGCCATGAACCACAATCCGACCCGAAGCCAGAGCGGGTGTAGAAGTAAAACGATGAACGAAATCACCAGCGCGAGCACCGCAGACTGCAGGATGATTTGTAGTTTTTTCTCGTGATCTTTGGCTCCGGCTGCGCGTGCGATCATGCCGGTTGTTCCCATGCGTAAAAAGCCGAAACCCCAGTAGACAAAGGAGAGGAGGCTTGCGCCAATGGCTACAGCCGCGACGTAGCTTGGGCTGTCGAGTTGGCCCAAAATCGCGGTGTCGACCAAGCCAATTAAGGGCACGGAAATGTTCGAGAGAACGGCCGGCCAGGCGATGGTGAAAATAGTGCGATGAATCGATGGCATGTGGGGTGAAGAACGGTCGAGGGTGAATCAACCGCCTGTGAGCCAGAGTTTACCTGAAAATGAAAGGGCATTTCCGCAGTTTCACAGTGCCCCATGCTTTCCGAGCGAAGTGATTTTCCAGAGTGTAGGTTTTTTAGGGCTTTAACTGGCGTAAGAATCGACTCTTGAATCAAGGAGGCCAAGCTCCCATACTCCGTTTATGAAACCTTCTGCTTTTTCCGCATGTTCTTTTTTTGGGCCTGCGCGCTCTTACTTGATGGTTATCGGTATTCTCGGCGTGGCGATGATCGTGCCTATGTATGCGCAAGACGAGGTTTGGGATCGATTTCGTGGCCCGAATGGAGCCGGAATTAGCACCGCCAAAGGCTTACCTGTGGAATACAGCGAGCAGGCCACGGCTTGGAAGGTCGAGTTGCCAGGGACGGGGCCGTCATCGCCTGTCTTTTGGAAGGAGAGCATTTTTCTTACCGGAGCGGATCCCGTAAAAGTAGGGTCTCGCATGGTCTTCGCCTTGGAAGCCGCCACCGGAAAGCTCAAGTGGAAAAAGGAATTTGGCTTCACTCCCTACAAGCAACATAACCACAACAATTTTGCTTCCTCTAGCCCTGCGGTGGATGCCGAGCGCGTCTACATTACCTGGACGGATAAGACCGATCGCTTCGCGCTGGCCTTGGACCACGCGGGGAAAATTCTGTGGGAAAAGAAGATTGGCCCCTTCTTTGCGAATCATGGTAGCGCCACCTCGCCGGTCGTTTTCGGCGACACGCTTGTCCTCACCAACGAGCAGGAAACCGATGCCGGTTTTGTCATTGGCCTCGATTGTAAGACGGGTGACGAGAGGTGGCGGGTCAAGCGACTCAATGGCAAAGCACCGTATTGCACTCCGATTTCCATGCCGGATGAAAACGGTAGCGAGCTCGCGGTATTTGCCTCGGTAGCCCATGGTGTCACCGCGATCGATCCGGCCAGCGGTGAAATTGTTTGGGAATCTGGGCCGGTCTTTCTGATGCGTACTGTTGGTGGCTTGGTTGTCTGGGACGGCAAGGTCTTCGGCACTTCTGGCTCTGGGGGCAGCGGAAAGAATGCGGTCTTGGTCGATCCATCGGCTAAAGATGGTAAAGCAAACGTCGTCTACGAACTTAAAAAGGGACTGCCCTATGTCGTGACCCCGATTGCAAAGGATGGTTTGATTTATCTCTGGGGCGACGGCGGGATTGTCACTTGTGTTGATGCATCAGATGGGGAAACCGTCTGGCAAAATCGGGTTGGGGGTAAGTACTATGCTTCGACGGTCTGTATTGACGGCAAGCTTTATAATGTGAGCCGCGATGGCGAACTTGTGGTGCTTGCTACGGGGCGCGAGTTTAAGATATTGGGCCGCAGCCAGCTGGGCGAGCGGTCGGACTCCACCCCGACTGTGCATCAAGGAAAGTTGTTTTTGAAAACGAATAGTCAGCTGATCTGTCTTGCGCCGAAGAAGGGGTAGGTGCGCAGGCTTTCGGGCTCGCGGGGGCCAACGCCTCCGAGGCTTGAGGGCTTGGGGCAGGTATCTATCTGCGTCAGAGAAGTTGCCGGTGAAGTTGGCAGAGGAATAAAGACAAAGGAATGGAGGCTTTGTGTTGGGGAGGCGAAGAGCGGACGAGGAGCCTGGGAGCGCCTACGTGTTGGGAAGGCGAAGAGCGGACGAGGAGCCTGGGAGCGCCTACGTGTTGGGAAGGCGAAGAGCGGACGAGGAGCCTGGGAGCGCCGACGTCCCCGTCGGCATCTTATATCGTGGGTGAGTAAAATTTGCCTTTACGTATCTTGAGCGAAGTTTTTTGGCGTCAAGGTCAAGGTCAAGGTCAAGGTCAAGGTCAAGGTCAAGGGGAGAAGGCAGAGGGATGAAGTCAAGGGAATGGAGGCTTCGTGTTGGGAAGGCGAAGAATGGACGAGGAGCCTGGGAGCGCCGACGTCCCCGTCGGCATCTTATATCGTGGGTGAGGAAGAAATGCCTTTACGTATCTTGAGCGAAGTTTTTTGGCGTCAAGGTCAAGGTCAAGGTCAAGGTCAAGGTCAAGGGGAGAGGTCAAGAGGAGAGGGCAGAGGGATGAAGTCAAGGGAATGGATAGCAAGGAATGGAGGTTTCGTGTTGGGAAGGCGAAGAGCGGACGAGGAGCCTGGGAGCGCCGACGTCCCCGTCGGCATCTTATATCGTGGGTGAGTAAGAAATGCCTTTACGTATCTTGAGCGAAGTTTTTTGGCGTCAAGGTCAAGGTCAAGGTCAAGGTCAAGGTCAAGGTCAGGATTTGGATGCTTTCGTAATTTGAAAACGATTTATATTCACAACAAAGGCTCGCAGAGTAGATGGATTTTAATCCACCTCTGCAATCCCCTTTACCTTGACCTTCCACTTGACCTTTGCCTCCCCAGTCCCCCAGTCGGGCGAATCTAAAATCGGATATCGATCTAATGAGTGGCGCCTAATCACGTCGACCAGCGTTGCTTCGAGTGCCGAAGTTTTATGTTGAATCAGGTGAGAGGCCTCTTTTCAGATACGCCTTTTGTTCATGGTCAAGGCGTAGCATTAAGCCATGACCGAACGATTACAAATGTTATCGAAACCCGCAGCCATTGCCATTCATTCCGCTTGGTGTCCTCTTAAACGTGACCTTTCACTTGACCTTGACCTTGACCTTAACCGCCTGTAATTTTCCACTCCTCCTCCTCCTCCTCCTCCTCCTCCTCCTCCTCCTCCTCCTCTTCCTCCTCCTCCCGCACGTCACCCATATCAACCACGCGAAAGAAAAATCCATCACTACGATATAAATACATCCATCCCTTGCCCGATGTCGAATGTCCGTGTAGATCAAGGGTATGAATATTTCCTGCATTGTCACCCACCCCGGCGGAGCGCATAAGGACGATCTCCTTGCCTGTAGCCTGATGATCGCCAAGCATGGCGTCACGGTATTCCGTCGCGAACCCACCCCTGAAGATCTCGCCGACCCGCGTGTCTGCGTCATCGATGTCGGGGGAGAGCATGCTCCCGAGCGGATGAATTTTGACCATCATCAGTTCCCCGCGGATCACCCGCCCACTTGCGCGCTTTCGCTGGTGTTGCAGCATCTCAATCTTTACGAAGACGCCCGCGCCTTCTGCGATTGGCTTGAGCCCGCCGAGTGGTTTGACACGCGTGGCCCCAATGTTACCGCGAAATGGCTCGGCGTGAGTCGCGATGTTTTGATGAAGTTGAATTCTCCGATCGACGTCACGCTGCTGCGCCGCTTTGCCGCCACCAACAAACTCGAACCCGGCGATCCCATCTGGCAAATGATGTGCTTTGTCGGCGAAGACTTGGTGTACTACCTGCGCAATTTGCGCGAGCGCCTCAATTATCTTAAAGAGCATGCCGAATTCTTGCAGGTCGAAGACATGGAAGTGGTCTTCCTCCCCCGCAATGAAGAAATGCCCAGCGAAGCGGCTCAAGGTATGGGGCGATTCATTGCCGAAGCCGGGAAAGAAGCGGCGGTCGGGGCCATGATTTACCCCGATCGACGCGGAAAAGGCTATGCGCTTAGTCGCTACAACGATGATCCGCGCCTCGACTTTAGTGGATTAGCGGATGGCTACGAAGACGTTCATTTCGCTCACGCACGGGGCTTTGTTGCAAAAACTAGCGCTACCGAACTTGATCGTTTGAAAGAACTTTTGCTGGCCTCGTATACTCCCTTGTCCAGCGATTCGTAGCGACTTGCTCGAAGGTTGAAGGCTCAAGATCCTTCAGCTTCCAGGAAAGTTCCTCGGCGGAACTTTTTTTGTCCGAATGAGCTGTTCTGTCATCTTTGGGTACCAAAATCTTAACGTCGTTACCGGTCATTAATGGATTTCTGATCGTCGGAAAAACCCCTGTTTTATCGGGGAAAACCTGATGTTTTGGGTCATTTTGCCACCTCAAAAATGGTCGGCTCAAGGAATTTTACAGGCAACAAGTCTCAATTTGAGAAAAAATACGAGTTATTCACAACCCCACTATATATGGTATAGGGTAAACTTTTCAGTAGAAAATGGAGTTGTTCCGCTTGGGCATAGCAAAAAGCCATGCCTAGCAATAAGGGGTACACCGCGCAATCAAGGGGATGCGATTGGGGTACATCCACGCGTAAGAACGAATGCACGGTTGTGCGGTATGAAAAGTAGGTAGTGTTATGATGTCAGAGGACTTGTTGGCAAGAATAGATAATGAAGCAATGGAAGCGCTCGAATTAGCCGATTATACGGTAATGAAACGGAACGGTGTTGAAGCGGATTTTGATCCAGTACGGATTCAAAGTGCGGTTGAGCAGGCGTTCAAAGCAGAGCGGGGCATCGAAGCAGATGCAGCGCTCTCCACCCAAGATACAGACGAAGTTATTAAGATTACTCGTGCTGTGGTAAAAGATGTGTTGAGCCGGGCTCGTACGGGTGAGCAACTCGAAATCGAGATCATTCAAGACTCGGTTGAAAATTTCATGATGGAAACGGGCCACTTCCGGGTTGCCAAGCGTTACATCGTTTACCGCGAAGATCGCAAACGCGCTCGTGCCCTTAACCCAGAAGACAGTGATGCCTCAGCGACCGACACCGGAATGCTTGTAGTTCGGTCTGACGGACATGTAGAAGCGCTCGACGTTCAGAAGATCCGCCGCGTGCTGATCACTGCGTGCGCTGGCTACGAAGACCTTTGCAGCTGGAAAGACCTCGCTAGCGAAGTCATCAAGCAACTTTATACTCGCATGCCCGTGTCTGAAATCGATCAGGCCATGACCATGGCGGCCCGCTCTCGCATTGAGCGCGAGCCTGCATACGGTTATGTCACCAGCCGCCTCTTGCTCCGTAAGTTGTACAAAGAAGTTTGGCAGATCAGTGTTCCAACCTTCGAATTCGAAGGCGCGTATCGTGCTGGATTCGCTGGCTACATTCAGTTTGCCATCCAAACCGAGCATCTCTCCCCCACCTTGCTTCAATTTGACATTGGACGCATTGCGGACGCCCTCGTGCCAGAACGCGACGAGAGCTTCAACTATCTCGGGATGCAGACCATTTATGACCGTTACCTGACCACCCACGAAGACCGCCGGATTGAAACCCCGCAGTACTTCTGGATGCGGGTCGCAATGGGTCTTGCCATCAACGAAGGCCGTGACAAAAACGAGCGTGCGATTGAGTTCTACAACATGCTCAGCACCTTTCGCTTTGTTTCGTCTACTCCGACTCTCTTTAATGCCGGCACCCTGCACCCACAGTTGAGCAGCTGCTATCTCCTGACGATTCAGGATGACCTGACGGATATTTTCAAAACCATTTCTGACGATGCACAGCTTTCCAAATGGGCTGGCGGACTCGGCAATGACTGGACCAACGTTCGGGCTACTGGTAGCTACATTAAAGGCACCAACGGTAGGAGCCAGGGCATTATCCCATTCTTGAAAGTGGCGAACGATACTGCAGTTGCAGTAAACCAAGGTGGAAAACGCAAAGGCGCGATGTGCGCTTACCTCGAAAGCTGGCACCTCGACATCGAGGACTTCCTCGAGTTGCGCAAGAACACCGGTGACGAGCGTCGTCGTACCCACGACATGCACACTGCAAACTGGATTCCTGACCTCTTCATGAAGCGGGTAAAAGAAAACGGCACCTGGACCTTGTTCAGCCCGAATGACACCCCAGATCTTCACGACAAAGTCGGTAAATCATTCGAAGATGCTTACACCGCCTACGAGCGCGCAGCTGACGACGGAGAGTTCAAACTCTACAAGCGTCTCAATGCGATCGACCTCTGGCGCAAAATGGTTACCGCCTTGTTCGAAACTGGACACCCATGGATTACCTTCAAGGATCCTTCGAACATTCGTTCGCCGCAGCAGCACGTTGGGGTTGTCCATAGCTCTAACCTTTGCACCGAAATCCTGCTCAACACTTCGCGTCAAGAGCAAGCGGTTTGCAACTTGGGCTCGGTTAACATCACCGCGCATACGACGGCAGACGGGCTTGATGATGAAATGCTCTCGGACACGATTCGCACCGCCATGCGCATGCTCGACAACGTGATCGACATTAACTTTTACCCAACCCAAGAAACCCGGGTTGCTAACATGCGCCATCGTCCAGTCGGACTCGGTCTCATGGGCTTCCAAGACGCACTCTATAAGCAAGGCTTCGCTTACGATAGCGATGAAGCGGTTGAATTCGCTGACTCCTCCATGGAAAGCATCAGCTACTGGGCCCTTTTGGCCTCCACTGAATTGGCTGAAGAACGTGGATCGTACGAGAGCTTCCGTGGCTCCCTTTGGGACCAAGGTATTCTGCCAATTGATTCGATTGAATTGTTAGAGCGCCATCGTGGTGGATTTGTTGATCAAGACCGTACCGTCCGCAGAGACTGGAGCGTAGTCCGTGATGCGATCCGCAAAAACGGTATCCGCAACAGCAATACCATGGCCATCGCACCGACTGCCACCATCAGTAATATTTCTGGTGTCTCGCAGTCGATCGAGCCTAGCTACAAGCATTTATACGTGAAGTCGAATCTCAGTGGTGAGTTCACCGTGGTGAACCCATACCTCGTCAACGAGTTGAAAGCCTTGGACCTTTGGGACCAAGAAATGATCGACGACCTCAAGTACTTCGACGGAAGTGTCGCGGAAATCGAGCGGGTGCCACAAGAAATTCGTAATCGCTACCGCTGCGCCTTCGAGATCGACGCGAAGTGGATCATTGAAGCGGCAAGCCGTCGCCAGAAGTGGATCGATATGGGGCAATCGCTTAACCTGTATTGCGCAGAGCCAAGCGGACCGAAGCTCAGCGAAATGTACATGCTCGCCTGGGAAAAAGGTCTCAAAACCACCTACTACTTGCGTTCGCAAGCGGCAACCACGGTCGAGAAATCAACCATGGACATCAACAAGCGTGGCATCCAGCCCCGTTGGATGAAAAGCCAAAGCGCCTCGTCAGACATCAAGGTGAATGTTGACCGTCAAGGCGCCCCGCCTCCACCGAAGCAGTGCTCGATTGATGACCCAGACTGCGAAGCCTGTCAGTAAGCGACCGGCAACCAAACAACCAAACACCAAACAATTTGTTGATGGAAGACAGCGATGTCCATCATCAGCGAACCCGAAGAAAACCCGAAGAAAAGGAATAATAGGATGTCTTGCTGTAACTCGACAGGAAAACCAACGGAACTATACGATTTGTCTGCACGGATGAATCCGGATGAGAAGCGTATCTTAAACTGCAACGCAGTTGACGTGAACCAGCTCATGCCGCTCAAATACACTTGGGCGTGGGAGCACTATCTTAACGGATGTGCTAACCATTGGATGCCGACTGAAGTGTCAATGCAGCGCGACATCGAATTGTGGAAATCAAACGAGCTCAGCGATGACGAGCGTTTGGTTATCTTGCGCAACCTCGGCTTTTTCGCCACCGGCGAAAGTCTGGTTGGCAACAACATCGTTTTGGCTATCTTCAAACATGTGACCAATGCCGAATGCCGCCAGTACCTCTTGCGTCAGGCCTTCGAAGAAGCGATCCACACCCACACCTTTCACTACATCGTAACCAGCCTTAACTTGGACGAACGTGAAATCTTCAACATGTACAATGAGATCCCAAGCATCAAAGCGAAGGATGATTTTGAGATGCGGTTTACCGGATCGATCATGGCCGATGATTTCAATACGGACACGGTTGAAAACGTTCGGACCTTCCTCCGTAACTTGGTTGGTTTCTATGTGATCATGGAAGGCATCTTCTTCTACAGTGGATTTGCCATGATCCTGAACTTTGGTCGCAACAACCAAATGATCGGTATCGCAGAGCAGTTTCAATACATTCTTCGCGACGAATCCATCCACTTGAATTTCGGCATCGATCTCATCAATCAGATCAAACTCGAAAATCCTGAAGCATGGGATGCCGATTTTGAAGCAGAGCTTTTGGAGATGATTGAAGAAGCGGTAGAGTTAGAGATCGCTTACGCAGAAGATTGTCTGCCAAACGGCATTTTAGGCCTCAACGCGGCGTTGTTCCGCGACTACGTACAGTTCATTGCCGACCGTCGCCTCGAGCGCATCGGCATGGAGCGTCGTTACGACAGCAAAAATCCCTTCGCCTGGATGAGCGAAGCGATTGATTTGCCGAAAGAAAAGAATTTCTTCGAGACCAGGGTTACCGAGTATCAAACCGGTGGCACCCTGGCTTGGTGAAAAAAGGAAAACTCCCCCTCATCCCCCTGGCCCGCCTGCACGCAAGTGCAGGCGGGCCTTTTTTATTGCCAGATGCCAGGGGGTGGATTTGGCAAAGGAATCGATGGCAGGTAAAAATACGGACGAGGAGCCTGGGAGCGCCGACGTCCCCGTCGGCATCTTATATCGTGGGTGAGTGTGATTATCCGTTGCGTTTTTTAGGCGACGTATTCATGACGCGGTCAAGGTCAAGGTCAAGGTCGGGAAGGCTAGAGATGTGGGCAAAGGAATATACGGACGAGGAGCCTGGGAGCGCCGACGTCCCCGTCGGCATCTTATATCGCGGGTGACTAATAATATCCGTTGCGTTTCTTAGGCGACGTATTCATGACGTGGTCAAGGTCAAGGGGCAAGGTCGGGTAGGCTAGAGATGTGGGCAAATGAATATACGGACGAGGAGCCTGGGAGCGCCGACGTCCCCGTCGGCCTCTTATATCGCGGGTGACTAATATTATCCGTTGCGTTTCTTAGGCGACGTATTCATGACGTGGTCAAGGTCAAGGTCAAGGTCAAGGTCAAGAGCGAAGGGCAAGGTCGGGTAGGCTAGAGATGTGGGCAAAGAAATATACGGACGAGGAGCCTGGGAGCGCCGACGTCCCCGTCGGCATCTTATATCGTGGGTGACTAATATTATCCGTTGCGTTTCTTAGGCGACGATTCATGCCGCGGTCAAGGTCAAGGTCAAGGTCAAGGTCGGGTAGGCTAGAGATGTGGGCAAAGGAATATACGGACGAGGAGCCTGGGAGCGCCGACGTCCCCGTCGGCATCTTATATCGTGGGTGACTAATATTATCCGTTGCGTTTCTTAGGCGACGTATGCATGCCGCGGTCAAGGTCAAGGTCAAGGTCAAGGTCAAGGTTTGGATGTCTTCGTCAATCGCAGGAGGCTAATGTTCACGCGGATGCTCATAATAGGTTGGATTTTGAACCACCTCTGCAATCCCCTTGACCTTCACCTTTCACTTGACCTTGACCTCCCCAGCCGGGCGAATCCAAATCCCTTTGTCTCGGTGGAAAGTGGCGCCTCTTGATGCGAAGGTGTTTTTTGCATCGACCCTCAGGCCGAAGGAAGGTAGCTCGGAATTTATTCCGCCATTTTACCGATCTGACGACGGGATGAATCCCGTCTCGACAAACGCGGATTGAAATCCGCGCCACGCTGGTCAGACCATTGAATGGCAGCCCTCGTTTACCGTCTCGCCATTGAATGGCAGGTTGAGATGGCGTCCGTTTTCTTCGGTGTGTCCTACCTTCTACAACGGGAGCACAAGCCAATCATCATCCTGATATGTATTCGCAAAGCGAAGCGGCTTCCCACCCTTCATCGGATTCGGAATACGGATCTTAACCTCCTCAAACGGCTCCGTTTTGACCACCCACAGGCTCGTCGCACCAGGTAGAATCTTCGATGCCTTCCACGGCGTCGGAGTTACGGCACCATCGAGGCTGAGTTCAACCGGCCAATCGGAATAGAAGGGAGCGACACCTCGGTTTTGAACCGTCACCGAGAGAATTCCGTCCTTCCAAATCGCCTTAGAAATATGGAGCTCGTAGCCTAAACGACCCGTCTCTTTTAGCGCGGTAGCCTTGCGTTTTTCATCCAGCGGAAAGCGTTTGTCAAACAGCCCAGAGTCGAGGAGCCATGAGGCATGCAGGCGCTCCACGCAGTCGACAAAGGGTTGTTCCTTCGGATGGCGCTTGTCGGTGAAGCTTCGTTTCCAGAGTTCGGGACGGATCTCGCCCCCGATAGGATGCTGCTTCCATTTCTCGGTCGCACCCGCTTCTTTCAAGGCGGGCTCGAAGAACCAGTCATCCTTCTTGTTTCCGGTGTCGAGGCTGGCCCAGCCAAAGGAGTCATCGTGATACCCGAAGGGGAGGGCGTGATTTTCGGCGTGCCAATAGGTCTCGGGCCCAGCGGGGTAGCGCAGCAGAATCTTGGTTTTCGAAAAGGCCTTGGTGAAGGCGGTCATGATTTCACGCTGCACCGGTTTGGAGGCCCAGAGCTCGTCTTTGGGATAGGTGTGCCACTCGCCCCAAGAGCCGAGCAGGCCGGCGGTGATGAAGGCGATACGGGGGTCACCGTCATAAGTCGCACCGAGGGCGGCGACGAAATTTGTCAGCGCCTTGCGCATGATCGGGTTCTCGTAATCAGGGCTGTGGCTGACCACCTTGTCTTCCGGATTCGTCCAGCGGGTGAGTTTAACGCCAGCGTCGATGAGAAAAGCAGGGGTTCCACTTGGCTTGCTCGGATAGTCGCAGTAGACGCGGAAAATGAGTTGGTTTCCGCGTTGGCTGACCTCGGCTAGAGTCTTTTCAATCGGAGCCCAGTCGAAGCTGTCAGGGGCGGGCATGAGTTCTTTCAGCGAGAAATAGCAGAACTCCATGCTGTGCGGGAAGCGGGCTTTATTGGGCTCGGATACGTAGGGCACGAGGCCGCGCATCGGGTTGTCTGCAGGCGCGGGCGCGTATTCGAGTTCGGCCTGTTTCGGCTGGGATACGGTGTGGTCTGGGCTTTGGGCTGAAACCATCACCAACCCGATGATCGGGAGGAAAAGAAAGGCAAACGCGTAGCGAATCATGTACTCAAGTTGGCGGTTACGTCGGGGTGTCCGTTTCGGAGTACACTTCCGAATAGCCTGAAAGCCAATTGATGGCATGGTGGCGTTCCATGGTGATGCTGGAAACGAGCCCGACGGCTTCGGGCTTCGCCTTTGAAATCGACTTGCCATCAATAAGCAGGTCGTTGTCGGGACCAAATTGAGCCCAGCTTAAATCCACCGGGCCAAACCAAGAGATCTCATCGAAGGCGCGGAAATCGGTTGGGGTGGGATTGATGCTGAAATCGCGGATCCGCCAGTGGCAAGCGAGCTGTTGCTTTTGCATCGCCACGAGTTCTTCGACTGGGCGTAGGGTGGCATTGGCGAGAAATCCTTCCGCTTGTTCGGCGTTCGGAATCGACAAGAGGGTGAGCAGTTCCTCGGTGGTGGTGCCGGTTTGATAGGAGGCTAGTTTGTGTAGGCCGAGGGACCAGGCGAGCATGGCGGCGCCTTCGGTACGCCAGCACATGTCGATGACATCCCGCTCGGACAACTCGCCCACGGAGGCGTACAACACCTTTCGTTCCCGGTCTTCGAGTTCGCCCTCGAGGCCAAGTTCTTGGATCAGAGTTGCGTAACTCATAACGAAATCGGAGATGTCTTGCCCTTCTTTATGCATGATCTCCATGCTGGCTCGGCCCGCCAGAGCGGTGAGCACGAGCATACGTGCGGCCACGCGTTTTGCACTTGGAGGGGTTGGTTCCTCACCCTCATTATCGGCTTCTTCCGAGTTGCCGGGGCTGCTTTGCAGCGTGCCGAGCTCGGAGAGGTATGTGGGGAAGCTGCAATCGGGAGACTGGGTGCCATCCATGTCGATCAGCTGATTGAGATTTTTGTCGAGCAGCATGCCGGGGAGGAAAAGAAAGGCGTCGAAGCAGTCGGCTAGATAGGCGACGAAAGAAATGCGAATGTCTTCGTCGAGAAAATCCGGATCGTAGAGCACGGGGAAGGCAAAGTTCGTGCCGAGAATCATCTGCTGGATTTTTTCGTAATCGGCATGCTCGCGTACCGCTTCGGATTGCGAGAGGTAGCCGATCATGCCGGTCTGTTGTTTGCCCCAGTTCGGTCCGGCGTAATACTCAGGATCGTGGTTGACCCGGAGGTTGAGTTTCTTTTTTAGAAGACCGGTCTTCTGTTTGAAGGGGAGGTGAACCTGCCATTCGCCCGACGGGTCTCCGCCCGAGAACTTCATATCAGGCATGTTTTCCTTGAGAAGGTGTAGCAACATCTCAGGGTTGCCCTGATGCGAAAAGAACATAATCGACTCCATGCCGGTATCCTCTCGTATTTTTGCTAAGGGTTCAATGGCAAACAAGGGTGAGGTGTTTTCCACCGATCTGAATTAAGAACCTCTTAGCTCAATGCCTTTCGAATATTCGAAGGGTCTTGCCGAAGATCTAGAATGCGAAAAACAATGGCATCTTCGTTTTCTAGTCGATAGTAAATCGCATACGGAAACCGTGCAGCGAGCAGGCGGTGATAGCCTAAATATTTTGGATGAATACCTGCGTAAATGACAAGGGAATCGATGTCAGAAAAAAGGGAGTCGAAGAATGTTGCACCAACCCCTTTGGCCTGTCGTTCATAGAAAATTCGGCCAGCATGTAAATCGTGTACAGCTGACTCTAGGATTTTTATGTTCACTCAAATCGCTTTCGAAGCATTTCTTTTGCAGCTTCCCAGTCGAGAATGTTTTCTTCACCGGATTTTAATCGCGCTTCCGTTTTTTTCAATTCCTCTTGATGCCAGCTTGGTGAGTCGAGGTCTTCGGGTTTTTGAGAAAGGTTCGTCCATAGTGCTTCCATGATCTGCAATTTTTCGACCTGAGTCATTTTGGAGATGTCAGCTTCGGATATCATTTGGCCATGGTACGGAAGATCGTGATTTGCGTCAATGCCTCAACCTGGATTATCTAGCCGGGATGCCCGATTTTTCGTCGTCCAAGAGCCAGACTTTTTCGATGTACACGGTGCCGTTGTAGGCGTTCATCACCAAGGGTTGTCCTTTGGGAGTGATGTTGTTGCAGAGCCAAGAAACGGTGACAGGCTTGTCGGTTGTCAAGTTGATGCGTTTGCCGCCGTCGAGGGTTTCGCCGCCGGAGCAACGGAGGTTTACGTAGGTGTCATCGCCGCCAGATTTACGCGTAAGCTTGGCTTTGACTTCGTAGATCTTGGTTTCTTTGACGCGTTGGGTCCACTTGGCGTTGACCCGGCCGTCTTTGCCGTCGCCGATGGTGGCGTTGACGTTAAACTTTTGGATTTGTTTGGCCAATGCGAAGGGAGCCGCTCCCAGGAAAAGGATGAGGCTGGCTGCGAGAAAGGATTTAAGTGGGAGGTTCATAATGGTTTTCGTTTTTGTGTAATGGCTTTTTTCAGGCTATTGTCAGGCTGTTGTCAGGCTGTTTATAGTAGCTGTTTATACTAGCTGTATGTTTGTGTTGCATCGAGCGCAATTTTTTGGAATGGGCTCGTTTTGGTTATCGCGTTTTCACGTAACTTCTCCTTTAAAGACTAGATAAACAACCGAAAGTGTCACAAATGTCAGAAGATCAAGAACTCATCAAAACCGCCAGCGGCCTGCAATATCGTATCGTTCAAGATGCCGAAGGCCCCAAGCCTGCCGCCACGGATCAGGTGACGGTTCATTACGTCGGCACCTTGCCAGACGGAACGCAATTCGACAGCTCGCGCAAACGCGGTGAGCCCACCTCCTTTGGCTTGAACCAAGTCATCCCTGGTTGGACCGAAGGGGTTCAGCTCATGTCTGTGGGCGCGACCTACTTCTTTGTCATTCCTCCAGAGCTCGGTTACGGGCCCGGCGGAATCGGTGGCGTTATTCCTCCGAATGCGACCCTGCATTTCGAAGTTGAGCTAATTTCCATCGGCTAAAGCGCGGGTCATCCTCGCGAATCGTATAAGAGGTCTTTTGGGCCTCTTTTTTTATGCCCTGATATTCCCAGAATCTTCGTGGCACTTTTTCCCGACTGATTCTTAGGAATGTGCTAGATTGTCGGCATGAAAAATCTTTTGCCCGTTCTTGTGTTGGTCCTCGGTGTGTTTGCCGTGGGTTTCATTGTGTTGAAAGGAAAGCAGCCGGATGCTGGCCCTGCGGTCGTCTCACCGAGTACGACTTCTGACGACGCCAAGCCAGCTGGTTCCTCCAAGTCAGCTAGTTCCTCCAAGTCAGCTAGTTCCTCCAAGGGGGCTTCGCCGAAAACGCGTCAAGTGAGTCTATCGGATGCACCCGGTTTTGGGGACGGTGGTAGCTCGATCGGGGATGCTATTACGGCCGGAATTCCCCCTGGGGCTGGCTTTCAGGGAAGTTCAAGTTCGGTGCAGGTCTTTGGCGGGGATGCCGAGACCCTCAAAATGCTACAGCCTCAAATCGAGGAAATGGCGCGTAATCAGCGCACCGCCGATATCGATAAAAAGATGGGCGGCATCAAGCAGTTCGTGAAAATGAATCCCGAGCAGGAAAACCGTTTGGCCGATTTTTTGAACAGCCAGCGTGATCCGGCGGCGGATTTTATTTCTAAGATCCTCGGAGGGCAGGCACCGATGCAAGCCGAGGTCGAAGAGTTTGCCGCTTCCGTGATCGGGACAGATGAGAATCCGCAACTCGATCGCTTTATGGATACCTTGCTCAATGATGAGCAAAAGGAGCAGTTTAAAGCGTTCCGTAAGGATGAAGCGCGGAGCGAAATCGAGAGTCAAACCAATATGCAAATGGCGCAAATGCAGTCGCTCCTCAGGCTGAAGCCGGATCAAGCGGATGCCTTGCGTGATGTCTTGCGGGCCGATGCGACCGCAAATGTTGGCGCTGGGTTTACCGCGCAAAGCTATGTGGATCGGCAAGAGAAGATGAAAGAAGACCTGGCTCCGATTCTCACGCCTCAGCAAATGGAGACCTACATCAAAAAGATGTCGGCTCCAAGAGGAATTGATTTTTCTGAGTTGCAACCTTCGTCTGGTAATTTTGGCAATGGAGGCCGGTGATGGACTTCTTTGCCCAAGGATGCGCTTGGCGAGGCGTGGCTGCAAAATCGGCTTGTTGAAAAGTCGTTTTTTCAACTGGACATTTAAATCGTTTATCGTACCCAATACACTCTACTGGATGGCGCGGTGGCCAAGTGGTAAGGCGGGAGACTGCAAATCTCTTATTCGTCGGTTCGATTCCGACCCGCGCCTCCAATTTTCATCTTCGTTGTTTTAAGACCGAAGAATGCAGATTGATCCCAGACAGTAGACGATTTTAACGCAAAGACAGTTCTCAGTTTTCACCCCGCTCTCCTCACACCGCCCTCCTCACCCCGCCCTCCTCACCCCGCTCTCCTCACCCCGCCCTCCTCACCCCGCCCCCGCCCCCATCCCCTCCCAGTCCTATCATGAGTATTCCTTCAGATCTTAAGTACACGAACTCTCACGAATGGATCCGCGAGGTCGATGGTCATTTGGTGATTGGGATTACCGATTTTGCCCAGCATCAGCTGGGTGACTTGACCTTTGTTGAGCTCCCGGATGTGGATGCCGAATTTGCTGCCGCAGACGAAGTCTCGGTGGTTGAGTCCGTCAAAGCCGCCTCGGAAATTTATGCGCCAGTGGCGGGTAAAGTTGTTGCGGTAAATGATAGCCTCGAGATGAAGCCGGAGTTAATCAACTCCGATCCTTATGGTGAGGGATGGATCTACAAGCTTGAGCCTACGGGTTCGCTTGATGCGTTGTTAGACGCGGCGGCCTACGCTGAACTCGCACCTGAATCCAACTAGGCACCTTCGACAGACCAACTCGGCGCGTTTCGAAGCTTGGCCGTGGCTGATTCACCTTCAGCGATGAGTTCTCAGCTCCCTCGTGCCTATTTTTTTGCCGAACCGCTCTCCTATGCGGATGGGATAGCGCTTCAAGAAGCCCTGCTCGCCCAGCGCATTGCAGACGAGATCGGCGACGCGGTTCTCTTCCTACAGCACCGTCCTGTCATCACGCTCGGTCGTCGGGGGCGTCGAAATTTTCTTCTCGTGAGTGAAGCGCAGCTGTCGGCGCAGGGGATTGAATTTTATCAGTCGAGTCGGGGAGGGGATGTCACCTTTCATGGCCCTGGCCAGCTCGTGATGTATCCGATCATCAAGCAACAAGCGGCTGGGCCAGCTCGGGCTGGCGGCGCGCATGGGCATCTCGATTTGCTCGAGCAAACCGCGATTCGAAGCGCTCAGCATTTCGGGGTCGAAGCCTTTGCCCGCGAAGGCATGTCCGGGGCTTGGAGCGCGCAGGGCAAGCTCGCCGCCATTGGTTTTGCCATGAAGCGTTGGGTCAGCTATCACGGAGTCGGTTTTAATCTCAACCCAGATTTGAGCGCCTTTGACCTGATTGTCGGCTGCGGTTTGCAGGGCGAAGCGGTGAGTTCGTTGGCGGAACTTCTGGGCGATGCCTGTCCCGAGATGCCCGAGTTTCAGGCGGTTATGTTGGCGCAACTTTCCGAGCTGTCAGGGATTTTGTTTGAAGAGAGCCCGGTCGAGCCGTTGCTCGAGTTGTTGGCTCCTTGATGAGACAGGCCGGTTTGGAATACAAATAACCTCGGTTTTTGGCGTACTTTCAGCACGCAACAGGTTGCAAATTCCAAACCCCAGGCTGAAGCCTGGGGCTTTTAAGTTCGATGCTTTCAGCATCCTCGTTTCAGGTTTTCGAATGCCACCTTGGCCTGCGGCGCATCACGACTATTTTGGGATGATGAAACCTTGCATTGTGGCGTTGAATTTATTGCGTCTGACTGGACGCAACTCTGGGAAATTTTAACGGTGGCTTGAAGAGACAGGGTGGTTTGGAATACGAATAACCTCGGTTTCCGGCGTACTTTCAGCACGCAACGGGTTGCAAATTCCAAACCCCAGGCTGAAGCCTGGGGCTTTTAAGTTCGATGCTTTCAGCATCCTCGTTTCAGGTTTTCGAATGCCAGAGACTTTTGAGTTCGATGCTTTCAGCATCCTCGTTGCAGGTTTTCGAATGCCAAGGACTCTGATTTCTGATACGGCCCCCTTCTTGGACCGCGGCGATTCAATTTTTAGATGCCAAGCTTTCGGCATAGGGGGCTCGCCATTGAGTGGCAAAGGCTTTTGGACCGTCTGCCATTGAGTGGCAGAAGCGGTACCATGCTTTTACAAGGCGCTAGGTTCAGTAGCGTTAATTCAAGGCCAGTAAAGTGGCAGAGGCGTCCCGCCTATGTGCGGACGAAAAGCTTTTGAAAACTAAAAGAGGCCGAGGAGGTCTAAGCGTACCATGCCCTTCCAAGGCGTGTTTATGCCATCGCCTTCCAGACGGTGTCTTATCTCAACCCGTTCTCTAAACCAAACAAGATCCTTTTTCGGTTGGTCACGTTCCTCAGAATTTGTAAGTTATGGTCCCCTCAACTGATTCATCCATATGAAAATACTTTGTATATCCGTCTTCGCCTTTTTGCTGGCTACTACTTGTCTTCAGGCGCAAACCGTCAAAACGCACGAGCAAGAAGAGCAGAGTTTTGCCTCAACAGTCACGGTGCAGGGAGAGGCTCTTGAGCTACTTGGTCTCGGCACCGCGCGTTACAAAGTGATGTTTAAAATTTACGTGGCCGGACTCTACCTTCCAGCTGGCTCTTCCGCCTCGAACGTTCGCGATAATATTAGCAAGCGTCTCGAGATTGCTTACCTGTATGACATCAAGCGGGAAGACCTCGTCGCGGCCGGGGATAATTTCTTCAAAAAAATGGTGTCGTCGGAGAAGCTGGTTCAGTTCCAGGCGCAACTTGATAAAGTGAATGGCATGTATCTTTCGGTGAAAAAAGGCGACCGTCTCGCGCTGAATTACAAGCCGGGGCGTGGCCTTGCGCTCGAGCGCGATGGTAAAGAAGTCGGCCTTGTTGCCGGCGATGAATTCGCTCAAGCGTACTTAGATGTGTGGTTGGGCGATAACCCAGTCAGTCCTGGCTTGCTCAAGCAGATTAAAAAGGGATTGTAAGTACTGACACTTAAATAGGCGCCTTCCTGAAATCGCTTAAATTACATGCTGAACAGCAACGGTGCGGATTTAAGCTAGCCCAAGGCGTCCAGGTTGAATCGCGCTTTCAGCGTTACGGTTTTTAGCCCCAAATCCCAGGGCGTTGCCCCGGGCTAGGTTGACTGAGCCCTTCAGGCTCGATGCGCCCTCCCTTAGGACGTCGGTTCGGTTAATTCCTGTTTTCGTTTCCGCTTAGCGAGGACCTTTTTTCCCCGTTTCCGTTGGATCTTCTTGTAGCCCATCCACATGAGAACCAGCACATAGTGGAACAAAAAGAAGCTGACCATCACAATGGCTTCTGATGTAAAGCTCGAAGGCAGGAAGCTTAAAATAAGCGCGTAGAACCCGAGTGTCACGGCGAGGAATGAAAGGATGCGAATCCCCTTCGGCAATTGATGGAAGGAGCTCCAAGCGCGGATATTTTTTACCGAGGTAGCTGCACCTTTTCGGAGTTCGGAAATCATCATCCATTCGTAAAATTTACAGCATGGCCAAAAAATGAAGGTCGCGGTCAGGAGCCAAGCAACATACATGAGGACAAATTTGATCGCGACAATGTACCAGATAAGGTGCCACGGTTTATAGCGGAGGGCAACCAAGCTCCACTTTACCCTGTCCCAGCCATTTGAGGCTAGGCGTAAGGTTTTAAACCAGCTGCTTCGGCTGCCGATTGCATCAAATAAATCCTTCTGATAATCCCGATCATTCGGGTCAAGGCGCACCGCTTCCCGAAAATGAAACTCGGCCTTTTCTGCGTCGTGAAGTTCGGTGAGGAACACATCCCCCAATTTGTGATGCGTGCCCGCATTCAGTGGGTCCCTTTGCAAAGAATCTTCCAGTGCTTCCACTCGTTCCCAGGCGTCGGCGGCGGAATCGTCTTTTAGTGATGCCAGACTAAGTTGGTATCGCAAAATTTCCGGATCGTCGGGATCAAGCTCGCGTGCTTTTTCGATGTGCTTGATCGCCTGCTTGAACTTTAACCTAGAACCGGTTGCCACGGATAAGTGATAGTGGAAATGTGAATACAGTGGGTCGAGTTCACATCCGGCTTGCGCATGCCGTTCCATGACTCGCCATCGGCTCAACTTCCAAGCGTGTTGGCTTGCGACGAAATAAGAGTAGGGATCTTCAGGGCGTCCATCCAGCACGGATTTGACATGCGGGGATGCCTCTTTGGCGCGATCCAAATAGATGAGCGATAAGGCACAGGCCGCGTGAGCTCTAAAGTTGTTTGGGTCTGCTTGCAGCAGGTTTTTCGACTCGCGTAAGGCGAGTTCGAAGTTGCCCGCCTGAATCAAATCGAAAATGATATGTATGTTCCCCATGACAAGCAACTAGCCGTTTTCGTTCAACATCCGCAACCCTTTCTCGGCCAATAATTTTCCCGCTGTCGGTTGCCTTTCGGCCAAGATCTTGTAGGCTTTCGCTAATGCAGCTCCGCCTTGGCGCCTGCTTTTTTATGAACTATTTTCGTCAACTCGATCTTCTCTTGCCTTTCTTTTTGGTGATGCTCCTCACGGTGGGGGCGAGCCTTGGCTTGTCGGAAAACGTCACCTTCAAATCTCTTATTGGAGAGCTGAGTTCCATTGCGTCAAATGCAGGTCCGATCCAAGCCCCAGTGTATGCTCCCGAGTCGGTGGCACCGGAGCCGTTCCCAACCACGCTGGCGCCTATGCCTGAGGATTTCGGACAAGGCGAGGTGGCTTCGAACGATCTGACGGTTAGCATGCCGGGCGATCCGCTTGACCTCGCGCCCAATGAGCGGCTCTTTGCGTTTGATTTTGGGAGTGATCGCTTTGGCATTGTCTTGCCCTTTGACCCGCAATTGATGGCGTTCTTTCGCAAGGCACCGCACACCTTTCGGTACCGAGGGAAAGCGCCAGAAAATTGGCGCGAGCTCTTCTATCAAATGTTTTTATCCCGGTCTGAAGACGAGCATTTAGTTGAGTCCATTCTGCATCACTTAGGCGATCTTAAGCCGGGAGCGACGACGGACGAGCTGGCTGAAATGGCGATTGCTTTTGTGCAAAGCGCCGTGACCTACGATTGGAAAAGTTTGGCCAATATTCATACCCGCAAAACGCGTTACCCCTACCAAACTTTATTCGATGGCACGGGGGTGTGTTCAGATAAATCGCTGTTGCTGGCCAAGCTCTTGCATGAGTTGGGTTACGACGTGGTGGGTTTCACCTTTGAAAAAGCCAATCACATGGCTTTGGGGATTCGGGTGCCGCGAGGCTATGGTGCGTACGGGACATCTTACGCTTTTGTGGAGTCAACTGCGCCCGCCCCGATCGGTCGTATCCCTGAAAATTATGCGGGTGGTATCAAGCTGGATAAGAAGGCGACGGTGTTGAAATTAACTGCAGATGGGAAGAAAGTGGGTACTCGGGTTTTTCAAAAGATAGTTGCCAACCAAGCCGAGGAAAAGCGCTTGGCCGCGCGGTATGGAAAGAAGCATTTGTTTCTCTCGGCCCAACAGCGTCGGGTAAATGTTGCCCTCACGGAAGTTGGCTTAGAGCTTGATGGGCTGCGTGCGGAGTTCGATGGCAAGGGCTGTTCTGGTTCGTTGCCTCGGCAGAAATACCTTGCGTGTACCGAGCTTAAAAACGTCATCAACGCCAAGGTCGAAGAGTACAACATGCTCGCGGCCGAATTTAATCGGCTGAACAAACCCTAGCTGGCTAATGACTTGTGCGGATATCCGTTTGGCATGCGGACGAGGAGACTGGGAGCGCCGACGTCCCCGTCCGCATCCTTATATCGCGGGTGAGTAAGATTTGCCTTTGCCTTTGCGTTTCTTGTGCTGAACTTTCAGGCCGCCTTCTGGTCAAGGTCAAGGTCAAGGTCAAGGGTCAAGGTCGAGTGGCGCAGAAGCGGGAGCCTCGAAGGGGATCGTGGGCAGATGGAGCACCACCGAATTCACATCCGCGAAGCTGAGTAGGCGCCTTGGACGACTAGGAAATCGATACGGGGTAAGTGTAGGTAACTCCGCGGTAGATGAATTCGTCATCGAAAAATTCACAGCCAGCGACAAAGTCGGCCCAAGGAACCGACTCCGCACTGGGGCCGATGGTCATCATCCCGCTCGTAGCTAAGTCGCTACTGTCGACGGTCATGAAGGTGAAGCCGTCGGCGGAAAAGCCTAATAATGCGTCAGCGTAATCCTCAAAGCGCTCTCGTAAAAATGTATTCGGATCCATGGGGGTGGCGGGCGCGTTGGTCCAACTCCGTCCAGCAAAGTAAACGAGTTGGTTTGGCCCAACGGTTGGGGGGATGATGAAGCCTTTGAGCTGATTCGCGGTTAAAGGGCCGAGCGATGCGGTGTTGATTGCGCTTTCGTAGGTGTCGCCCACGACGCTGAACTCAAGCTGATCGATGTGGACCGCATGGGTAAAATTGGTTGCGCCGGCAGCAGTAGGGGTGGACGTAACAGTGTATCCTTGGCCGAGTTCAAACTCCGTCATGGAGAAACTCCTCCCGAGAAGTGAGATGATTTCTTCGCTGTAATCCAAAAACACCGCATAGGTTGGGTTGGTGCCTGACAGGTCGACATTGAACTCTGGGGCGAGTTCTCCACTTGCTCGGTTGATCAAGTCACCCGCAGGATCCCAAGCATCTCGATAGAGAAGTTGAGATCCGGTGAACAAGGATTGTTTTGGGGTGGCAAAAGCAAAGCTGGCAAACCCACTGAGTTCTGGCTCATTTATGCGATTTCGTGTCCCCCATATTCCCAACCTGACCGTCGTTATCGGCTCAATTAAGAAATTTGCGGTTTGAGACAATGAGTCGATTTGAACCTGAGTTGTACTAGGCAATTGTGCATAAGTCGATCCACTGCAAAGGCATATGCAGGTAATAACTTGGGCTAAAATGTAAGGAAACCATCTCATCTATTCGGTAATATATGTAATATTCTTACTATTCGTTATATTGCAAGAAATCATACTCAAATTTTATAATTCGGGTGGGGTGACCAAGATCATGAGCCATGTTCTTTATTGCCGTGCACTGGTATCTTGGTTTTTTGAGAAAAAAAATAACAACCATAAGGCTGAAAGGCTGAGGCGTATTGCTTCTGAACTGGAATCGTGAAAGAATTCTGCGTGAGTGCGACCATCTACATCCTTTTGTTTATTTTCTCCGGTCTCTTTGCACTCGTATGTTTCAGCCCAGGTCGTTTCTTCGGCTTTGATGCGACCTTCTTCGGCCTTGACGATATGGAGGTGTCAAAATCTACGCTCCTGTATGTGATTGGTGGAATGGTTCTAATTCTCGGCGGACTGACCAGGACGCTTTAAGAGAAAAGGATATCTTGGCCGGGTTAATTGGTTAATTGGCTCAGCTGATTCGTGATGGACGCCAACTTCATGGCTCGCTTTAAAGTGGGGTCGTATCATCATATGTTGGGGTGTAAAAACTCATCCGTCTAATTCTAAGGTATACGTTGCGGCCAAAGCTGTATGCTCTGCGAGCCTGAAAGGCTTGCAGAGAGCGTAGCGATGGACAACGCCCATCGATTGGTTTCGGAGGCGGCGCCAAGTCTGAAAGACTTGCGCAGATTGCGGCTTAGTGTCTTTGAATGCTGGGATACCTACGCACCTTCGGAGCTTTATGCTTTGGCCGAATCGCAACCCCGAGGCAAGCCTCGTGGCTAAGTGCCTCCGCACCTTCGGAGCTTGATGCTTTGATCGATTCGCAACCCCGAGGCAAGCCTCGGGGCTAAGTGACTCTGCTCCTTCGGAGCTCGATGCTTTGGCCGAATCGCAACCCCGAGGCAAGCCTCGGGGCTAAGTGCCTACGCACCTTCGGAGCTTGATGCTTTGGCCGAATCGCAACCCCGAGGCAAGCCTCGGGGCTAAGTGACTCTGCTCCTTCGGAGCTCGATGCTTTGGCCGAATCGCAACCCCGAGGCAAGCCTCGGGGCTACGTGCCTCCGCTCCTTCGAAGCTGTGCACATCGGAAAAACCAATGTGTATGGATGCTACCGAAGCTGCGCGATATTTGTTTCACAGTCTCTGAAGCATCGATTGGTTTCGGAGGCGGCGCCAAGTCTGAAAGACTTGCGCAGATTGTGGCTTAGTGTCTTTGAATGCTGGGATACCGGGTTTTTGCGGTTTGCGCTATAAAATCTTAATCTATCGCGGTTGACCTTGCTGTGTTTTTGGAATCAGTTCGGGGCATGGATTATGAAGCCTTAAAAGCTGCCTTGGCAGCCTCTCCCGACAATGTTCCTTTGATTCTTTTGGTTGCGAAGGCGGCCATGGCGGTATTTGAGCTTGAAGAAGCCAAAAGCTACTTCGAACAGGCGCTTGCGATTGAGCCTGAGCAGCCCGAAGCGTTACTTGGGGTCATTCAGGTTCTCAATTTTTCGGGTAAATCCTCGGAAGCGATTTTACGGGTTGAAAAGCTCTGTGAGCAACATGGTGACTATGCGCCGGCTTGGATCACGCGTGCTACTCTTTTATTGAATGAAGGTGCGGCTCAAGAAGCACGCACCGCCTATGATAAAGCAGTCGAATGTGATCCGCAGCTGGCCGACGATGAATTGCTTGAGCGGATCATCGAAGCGGGTGGCACGGGCAACAAGCGCATGGCGGTTGCTTCGGATGGGTCGTTGGTCGAAGCCAATTGGGAGGACGAAGAAGCGAATCCCTTCACCGGGATGGATGCGGTGGCGGCTCGTGAGCTCGACCTCGAATTTCGGGTCAATGCAGACGTTACCTTTGAAGACGTTGGCGGCATGGAGGAGGTTAAAGAAGACATTCGCATGAAGATCATGTTGCCGTTGGAAAATCCCGAGTTGTTCGAAGCTTACGGCAAGAAGGCGGGGGGAGGCGTGTTGATGTACGGTCCTCCAGGATGCGGAAAAACCTTGCTCGCCCGCGCGACGGCTGGACAGATCAAGTCTAACTTTTTCTGCGTGGGGCTGCATCAAGTTCTGAACATGTACATTGGTGAGAGCGAAACCAAGTTGCATAAGATTTTTGAGCTCGCGCGCAAGGCGGCACCGTCGGTGTTGTTCTTCGATGAGATCGACGCCTTGGCCGCGGATCGTCGCGACATGCGCCAGTCCTCGGGACGTGGCTTGATCAATCAATTTTTATCTGAGCTCGATGGCGCGGAAGCGGCCAACGATGGGGTCTTGATTCTAGGGGCGACCAACGCGCCTTGGCATTTAGATGGAGCCTTTCTTCGGCCGGGTCGTTTTGATCGCTTATTGTTTGTCCCGCCGCCCGACGCACCGGCCCGGGCTGAAATCGCTCGGATTCACAGCAAAGATAAACCGGTTGTCGGCTTCGATCCCGCTGATCTGGGCAAACGCACCGATGGATTTTCGGGGGCCGATATCAAGGCGGTATTTGATCAGGCTACCGAGCTCGCGCTGCGCGAAGCGATGAAGAAGGGCAAGGTGGTTCCGGTGAATGGCAAGATGCTGGCCAAGGCCGCTAAAGGAGTCAAGCCAAGCACGCGGAAGTGGTTCGAGAGCGCAAAAAATTACGCGCTCTATGCGAATCAAAGTGGATTTTATGATGATGTGCTCGAGTATCTCGGGATCAAAAAGTAGAGTATTATGCCTGATTTTCAACAAGCTGTTCTCCTGCGTGAGCACCATCGTTATGAAGAGGCGATACAGGAATTCTTAGGTGTCTTAGCGCAAGATCCTGACTTTGCTGACGCGCATGCGCAGCTCGCCTTGACCTACTATCAAATGCCCGGGCGGAGCATGAGCGAGAAGGCGTTGGATAGCATTGACCGAGCTATTCAGTGCGAGGCCGATGAGTCCTATTATCACGCGGTAAAAGCGATGGTTTTATCTGATCTCGATCAGGATCGCAAGGCGTTGAAGGCGGCCGAAGCTGCCATCGCGTTGAACCCGGGGCCGATGGAATGGTCTGCGAAAGGGCAAGCCTTGACTGGTCTGCAACGTTGGGCCGATGCGGAAGCGGCGTTTGATGTTGTCTTGGCCATGGATCCGGATTCGGACATGGCGCAGAACATGCGGACGATTTGTCTCCGCATGCAAAACAAGCTGGATGAAACCGAGGCGGCGTCGCATAGTCGCCTTGAACGCGATGCAGAAGATCCGATGGCCTTTGCGAATTCGGGCTGGGGAGCCTTGCAGCGTGGAAACCGGGAAGAGGCCGAAACGATGTTTCGCGAGGCGCTGCGCTTGGATCCAGGAAATGAGTACGCCCGGCGTGGGCTGCTCGAAGCGTTTAAAGCGCGCTCGCCCTTGTACCGCGTGTATCACAAGTGGTGCTTTTTCATGCAGCGCTTTACCGAGGGGAAGCAATGGCTGATTATTATCGGCCTGTATTTAATTTTTCGTTTTGGACGGACGTTGGCGGAAAAGGTTAGCCCTTTATTGGCGGGCGGCCTCGTGTTCGTTTACCTCGTGTTTGCCTTGTGGACGTTTGTTGCTCCCGGCCTTGGACATTTCTTAATCCTCTTGGACAAACGTGCCCGCTTCTCGCTTCGGAGTTATGAGAAGTGGGATGGTCTGCTGGTGGGCGGCCTCTTGGTTGCGGGCATCCTACTCGCCTGTGTGGGCTTGGTCGTGAATACCGGGCTTGCCATCGCTGGTGCCTTCTTGGCGCTAAGTACGGTTCCCTTTGCCATGGTGTTTCGAAACCGAATCTTGGTTGGCAGGTTGCTGTTTACTGGGGTGGGGGCGCTTGCCGTCGTGACCGCGCTTTTGATCTTATTTGCAACCGTCTTCTCGGTCAGCTCCGATACGCAGCAGCTTATCAAGTCGATGGTTAGTATTTCCGCCCTCGCGATCATGCTCACGACCTGGGGGGCGAATTTGCCGATTTTAAACCGCCCTCGCGTTGAGTAACGAGATGGTGGGCGCGTGACGGGATGTTGGACGCGTAACGGGATGGTGGACGATTCAGCGCCTACCCCTCTTCGTCAGGCTCTTCGGCTTTTTCACTCGAGCTCTTGAGGGTTTCGAATGGACTGGCTTCGGGCTTCGGCGCACGTGGAGGGCGTACCGCTTCCTTCGCCAAGATTTCGATGTACACCGAGGGCCATTTTTTTTCGAAGGCGTTGTCGACCGCTTTGATGATATCACCGACATGCACCTCGACCGAGCTCTCGCTGTCCTGCCCGGCACGGCAGTCGAAGTCCCAGTAGTCTACCTTTGCCGGGAGTTCACGGCGCCGTTCACGCTTTAGGTATTTGCGGATATCGTGTTTAATTGAGTCCACGACGCGTTCTGGTTTATGTTTGGCCGATTCAAGGCGGAAAGTCTTTTTCATCCCCGCACACGTCACGAGTCAGAAGTACTTTGTCCACTACAGAGTCGTTGCACGGAGTGATTTTGCTATGTTCCGGATGAGAAGTGCAGCGAAACGGGTTGAACCAGGCCGAAAAGTGAGGGCTGGCTTGATTTTCGAAATCTCTCTAGCGCATTCTTTTTTGCTCCAGCCTGTCACTTATATTTTTTCTCTAGATTTAGAAAGAACGACTCTTTATGCGGCTTTGTATCCAGAGCCTGCTTGAAGGCTGCATTGTCAAAGAGGTCATTTGGCTGCCAAAGGCCTCTCCGATTTGATTTCGCATTGGTCAATTCAACCTTGTTGTAATGCTTTGCGACCGGGGTCGAAAAGGGATGATCCGTATACAACTGTACCGCGAGATAATAGGTGTTTCCTTCAATCATATAGAGGTAGAAATTCGGTGCATGCACAGGAATTTTTTGTGGATCAAATTTGAATTCGACCTTCTTTCCTAGCCCCGTTTCTAGGGCCTTCCGAAAGTCTTTTAGACCTGTGACATCGTGTTTAAAGGGAGGTGATTGCTTGGTATATTTCAGTTGGTGAGGTGCCGCAAGGTGGACATAATTCTGATATTTGCTCTTCCCTTGCAGGGGATACTTTCCTGTCTTCTTATGAAATGCTTCAATGAGGTCGCTGTAGTGTTTTAAATGACGAAGCCGAAAAATATCCGCGTCGTGTTGATATTTTTTGTCCAGTTTCTCAGCGAAGGTTTCCTTTTCCTTCCAGCCAAAAACGATTTCCAACGGTTTGGGTGGCGATAAATCAAACTCCATGAGGACTTCCTTCTTATCGGTGTTTTTCAAAACACGTAACGCATTGTTTTGGGCAATATACATCCGGGTTTGCAGCGTGGTCCGGATAGACATCTGTTTACTTTTGGCGCCGCCCGACACCTCAATCATCACGTTGGTTCCGAGCATGCTACTCAAGAGTTGCTCCACCGAGGTAGTCTTCATCGGGGCTTTGGTTTTCGCGAGAACACGAATCGCAGTCGGTCCGCTTTGAGGCGGGCTGAGCCCAAATTCTTGGATTTTAAAGTCGGTAAATCCAAAAACCTCCATGTAGACGTCTCGATTAAGTTTAGCTTTTCGAGAGGGCTTGATGTTGTAAATAATCACCTCGGCTTCTCCGCTCACCGTATCCACTTTGAGAAAGCACTCGGAAAAATTTATGGTAAGCTTCGGCTCCGCGTTGGTCTCCACGCCTTGAATGTTTTGAATTTCCTGAGCCTCCGTACATATCGAAAAGCTGAACATGGTTGCGAATAAGGCGATGACGATTTTCATTTCTAATGTTCTCTTATTCGCAGGCCGGAAGCAAGAGGCGCTCTTCTTTTTAGGTGAATTTTAAACGAAAAAAAAGCAGGTAGATGAATTTCTCATACCTGCTTTTCGTCAACTTCGCTTAGACGTTATGCCCTTATCTTGTTTCGAGCTCTATTCGGGCTTCGGGTTATAAAAGCTATTGTCCTGATAGACCATGCCGTAGGTTGTTACCCGGGCATTGGGCTCCGTACCGTGGTCTTCGGCCGACATTTCTTTGCGACGTAGTTGGGCCAATCCTGCAAGCGACGTCGTAACAGCGGTGCCTCGGCAAAAGGCGCGAATTTCTTCGATGCTTAAAAAGCTGACATCTTCGGGTTCATCCAAAAGTCCCTTGCTGGCAAACATACGTCCGACTTCGAGCGACCAGTCTGAAAGTGATACCAAAAGCTGTTCGGCATCTTTCCAGAAGGCGCTGCGCACGCGACGGCCATGGCGAATTTTAAACAGCCAGCGCTTGAATCGAAACTCTTTGAAGAAGCCGAGTTCGGTGCGAATCAGGAGTTCGGCTTCGGTTCGCTCTGGGGCATCAAGAAACTTATCCGAGACTAATAGGTTGAACAGGTCGTCATCCTTTTCGAGCATCCAATGCCGGCAGGCACGGCGCAAGCGACGTTCGTAGTGGTTCAGCCAGATCTCATTGTGCACCACGGGACGGGCATTGAGAAAAACTTGGGTCTCAAAATGCCGGTATTGGTTGATGAGATCCATTGGTTTTAAGTGCTTCAGCTCTTTGGTCTCGAGGGCCGCGCAGAAGGTTTCTACACGTTTATGAAACTGTTCTTTCCAATTCGCATGAAACAATTTTTGCATCCGGAGTTGGGTGCGTCGCAGATAGCTCTGTGGTCCACGGTTAAAGTCGCGCAGGGTATCCCAGGCTTCGACTCGGCGGTAGACTCGGCCCGACAAGCGACCGAGGAGGCTTGAAAGAATCCCTGGATTGCTGGCGCGAGCACGCTCGGAAATTTGAATCTCATCCGCGTAGATATGCGCTCCAATGGTGAAGGCACGCTGCATGACGCTGAAGGGGAGGGGGCGAAGGGCGCGACTCAGGGCGGGGATGCCTTCGAGGCGTTGCCAATCGATTCGATTGCCGGCGCCGGGGCCGCAAGTCTGAAGTTCCAGCAAAGGGCGACTGCCCAAGATCCAGACTACGTTTCGGTGATCCACCGAGAAGATAATTTCTTGGGCGCGACCCAGAGTTTCTTCCAACTGAATCGCCATTTTCGCAATCTCGCTGACTTGATCATTGGAAATGCTTTGATGGGTAAATTGTTCTTCTTTGACGGCTTGGCAGACGAGGCCTTGGCCCTGAATCGCATTCAACACGTATTGATGCCGCTTCGCGACGACACGGCCTTTGACCTCGCCGGTGGTTTTGCTGGCGTTAAAGCTATCGTGATCAAGACCGCCGAGGGTGAGGCCTTGTACCGTGCCATAGAGGGACTGGATGCGAACCTGATCCATGTCCTCGTCTTGAGGGCTCGCGGTTTGCGCCAGACCCGAGGCTTTCACATCGACCATTTGTTGCACCACGAAGGCGGCTTCGATCGTGCGAAGGTTCCGGCCCTGACTGAGGCGGTTGACCAGCGCGGATTCGGTGAAGGCTTGGGCCCACATTTTTTTCACTGCGTTGAGGAGGTCACGCCCATCGCGGACAAACATCTGCGTTTCAAATCCATCGAAGGCACCCGAGAATCCAGAGGCACGAACCGCGACAAAACGAGGTTCGGTGATCTTGCTTTCCCAATGCGAAGCGACTTCTTGTTGGATGGGAAGTGGGAATTTCAGCGAGTGAATAATCTCGGTGCAACGTGCCCCTGCTTCGGCTGGGGTTTTGCTCATGGCATGAATCGCGTCGATTTCCTTGGCGAGTAAATGCATGACTTTGTTCGCCGAAACAATTTCGGTAAACAGATTGTGAGTTAAGGCGAACCACGCCGGTACGCGAAAGCCTGCCCGTTCAAGTTCGAGCAAGTTACGTACCGTCTTGCCTAGATCTAGCTCGGTGGTGACCGCGCCTTCGCTTGAGCAAGTTAAAGTTGTTGTCCGCCCCGTCTCAGGTTTTGAGAGGGTCAGGGAGTTTTCCATTTGTGAAAATGTAGCAGAAAACGAGCGCCCGCGCAAGGGCTGGCGGGACTCTCAAAATCGGCATTTCTAGGTGAATACTTTTAGAGCTAGGCCGACCAAACTAGGTTGGCGTTTGCTCTGAAATCCATTTTTGGAGTTTTTGCGGAGGACGCTGAAAGTGTAACGGCTGAAATCTAAACCATTGAGCCGTTTGGCTTGCGTGTTCGCGGTGGATTTTCGGTGGATCGTTCGATCACTCGGATTGGTTTTCTTCGTCGTCTACAATATCCAAGAGGCTGAGGAGCTCGGCTTGGCCGATGTCGGCCAGCGAGCGTCCGCCCTGCGCAAGATGGTTTTCGATGCGCAGGAGCAAACGTTGCATCTCTTCGTGGGAACGTTCCGACCCGCCATAGAGCCGGAAGTTGTCCGCGAGGGTGACCCGTTTTTCACCCTCGTCGCCGTCCATTCCGTATCCAATGACTTTCATTCGCTTGCTGTATTCGTGTCCATATTTGTTTTAAATCCCTTGCTGTATTTTACAATAGAACGCGGAGATGGCAAAACGAATCTGTCTCCAATACCAAGGTAATGGATGGCCGTAGCTTTAGTATGCTGATTCGGGTGTGGAAAACCGCCCCATGGTGGGCGGGATATCGTAGCTCGGCGCATAATCTGGTTTAAGCATGACGGTCACGTTGATGTCGCCCACTACTTTTACGGAGTTGGGCATGGAGTCGGGCATGGAGTCGGGCACGGAGTCGGGCATGGAGTCGCAAAGGCGCTAACACGCAGCAGAACCGCAGGTTAATAATAGACGTTCTGAGTGAGGATCGTGCCTTTGCGAAAGTGCTTGGCCGAGCCGTCGCACATGGCGGCAGAGGTTTTTCCTGCGTAGGGATATCGGATGTTGCCGTGAGCTGCGTCGGTGTCCGCATCGGGTCCGACGTCGATGGCGCGACCCACGACATCGATCTCATTGTGGATCTGCCAGTTATCCGCGGCGTAAAAATCAGCTCGTGCCTGGTTAAGATTGGAGGGGACCAGGGCGCCGTCGCAGAGCATAATCATTTCCGTCGGGTGATCCACTACGGTTTGCTTCACCGCATACGTGGTGGCCCAGCCAGGATAGGGGCTGGTGTCGCGCATGATTTTCGGATTGGCCGAATAGGAAATCGGGTGAGAGTAGACGGTGCCGTCGGAGCCGGTATAGAGCTGTAGTTTTTTGCGGGCAAAGGGGGAGATGAAAATCGAGTCGAGTTGGCGGTAATCTTTACCGTAGGCATAATCGGATAGGTATTGAGCGTAGGTTTTTCCCTCGGCGTTATTCCACGACGGGGGGAAGGCGCTATCATTATCCTGCGCATATAATTCGACCAATTGAGAGATACTACGAAGCTGCGCCAGAGACTTCGTTCCTTTGGCGGCGAGAATACCCCGATTTACCGTGGGAACCATGATGGTTGCGAGGATCGCGATAATCGCAATCACCAGGAGCATTTCAATGAGAGAAAAACCCTTTTTCACCCGTAAAATGGAGCTGGGGTGTTTGGCTTGAGATCGGTGCCATAACATATCGCTGGTTAACTGGGTCATTCTGTCTCCTCTCCCTTTAATCTTACACGAGCAAACGCGTTTGTTTAAAAGGTACAGAATTTTCTCTTTGGTTTCATATTCGCGTTTGTCGCGTTGGTTTGATGATTTAGCATTGCTCACGCAGAGATTCCTTGGTAAAATTATCTTTTATATACACGGCCTGGTTATGAATGCTATTTACTTTGCTCTCTTCAGCGCGGTTTGCGCGATTGTCTTCGTGGTATGTAAGAATACTTGGATCAACAAGCAGGACGCTGGCTCGGAGCACATGCAGGAGCTTGGGCGAGCGATTCGCGAAGGGGCGATGGCCTTTTTGTTCCGTGAGTATATGATTCTTTCTGGCTTTGTCGTGGTGGTGGCCTGCCTCTTGGCCGTGTTTTACCCGGCTGAGCAAAAGCTCATCGCGGTTTCCTTTGTGATTGGTGCGATATTTTCTGCCTTGGCTGGTTTTGTCGGCATGCGGGTTGCAACTGCCTCAAACACACGAACCGCAAACGCGGCGCAAAAGGGGCTTGGTCCGGCGCTACAAATAGCCTTCAGCGGTGGAGCGGTCATGGGCATGCTCGTGGTCGGCCTCGGTTTGGGCGGGCTCGCGCTTCTCTTTTTAGTGTTCAGCATGAAATTCGGATCTGGCCTAGAAGAATTACGTGCCTCGGTGCTTCCGGTGCTTACCGGTTTTTCATTGGGTGCGAGTAGCATCGCGCTCTTCGCTCGCGTAGGCGGCGGTATCTACACCAAAGCGGCCGATGTCGGCGCGGACTTGGTCGGTAAAGTAGAAGCGGGCATTCCGGAAGACGATCCTCGTAACCCGGCAACTATCGCTGACAATGTAGGCGATAACGTAGGTGACGTAGCTGGTATGGGCGCAGACCTTTTTGAATCCTTTGTTGGTTCGATTATTGGTGCCATGGTGTTGGGCGCAGCCGCAGCCATGGGCGCTGCAAGTACCGGTGGTTCACCGATGGATCTGGTGAAGTTGCCGCTGGTGATTGCCGCCATTGGGATTTTGGTTAGCATCATGGGAACCTTCCTCGTGCGCACCACCGAAAACGGGAACCCGCAAACCGCATTGAACATCGGTACCTTTGGCTCCGCCATCGTCATGGTTCTGCTCACGCTTCCGATTGTGCGATTCCTCGCGCCGGGAACCTACGTGATCGGCGACATCAGCTTCGACGCCATGTCCATTTTCTATGCCACGGTAGCCGGGCTTATTTCCGGAGTCGTCATCGGGGTTATCACCGAGCATTACACCGCGGAAAACCATCGTCCTGTACAGCGCATCGCGCAAGCTTCTGAAACAGGGCATGCCACCAATATCATTGCGGGTTTGGGCATCGGCATGATGTCGACTGCGGCACCGATTCTTGTTCTCGCGGCCACCATCGTTGTTGCGTCTAAATTGGCTGGTCTCTACGGCATCGCAATCGCCGCGCTTGGCATGTTGGCGACCACGGGGATTCAACTCGCGGTTGACGCTTACGGCCCCATCGCGGACAACGCGGGCGGGATCGCTGAAATGAGCAAGTTGCCACCTGAAGTTCGCGAACGTACTGACACGCTTGATGCCGTTGGAAACACGACCGCGGCCATCGGCAAAGGTTTCGCGATTGGCTCTGCTGCCTTAACTGCACTTGCTCTCTTCGCGGCCTTCCGTGAAAAGGTAAACTTCAACCGTGCCCTCGAAGGTCTCGAGCCGATGTCGATCGATATTTCCAACCCGACGGTTATGGCCGGTTTGTTTGTAGGGGGGATGTTGCCCTTCCTCTTTAGTTCGCTTGCCATGCAGGCGGTGGGTCGCGCCGCGAGTGCGATGGTCGAAGAAGTTCGTCGTCAGTTCCGCGAGATCCCTGGCATCATGGAAGGTACCGCGAAACCGGAATACCGGAAGTGTATTGATATTTCGACCAAAGCGTCGTTGCGGGAAATGATTCTTCCTGGATTGATCGCCGTGACCACCCCGGTTGCGGTTGGTATTGGGTTTGGCGCAGAAATGCTCGGCGGTCTTTTGGCCGGTGTCACGGTTTGTGGTGTGATGATGGCCCTGTTCATGTCCAACGCTGGTGGGGCGTGGGACAACGCGAAGAAGCACATCGAAGGTGGGGCTCACGGCGGCAAAGGATCTGACGCGCATAAGGCATCGGTTACCGGCGATACGGTCGGGGATCCATTTAAAGATACCGCTGGTCCTGCGCTAAACGTCTTGATCAAATTGATGAGTGTCATCGCTTTGGTCATCGCGCCGCTTCTTTAAACGTTTAGTGGTACTCAATTAGCCATAAAGTGACAGGGGCGTCCCGCCTCTGTGCGGATGGCAAGTAGCCACGATAGTCAATCGCCTCGGACGAAAGTCCGGGGCGAACGTGTGTAAAGGAGTCGTAACCCGACGGCATCTCGCTGCAAACCTTGTTCGGCTGTTTTACACAGAGGCGAGACGCCTTTACGAACGGGATAAATCCCGTTGCGACAAACGCGGAATGAATTCCGCGCCACGCTGATAGGCAGCATAATTCCGAAGAAGGAGTGATTCGCCGAAGGCCAAGGAGCGGCGGTTTCCAACCGCCGACAGTGGGAAGCCAAACTTTAGACAGAGGCGGGGCATCTTTGCCACTAAACGGTACTCTTTTTGGCGCACCGCCTAGGAAGGCGATGGCACGAACACGCCCTTGGAATGGCATGGTACGATTGGCTCCGCTTCTTGTGAGATCATCCCATTCAGAACGTTTCATTGAATGGCAGGCTGGTTTTATCCACCTGCCACTCAATGGCGAGATCAGTAAGCGTCCTGTTTTGCCCAATATCGCAAGCTCAGTTGGCGGCTGTGGTTTTTGATTTCCCTCGCATGCTCAGCGCGCCGTAGGGTATCAATACAATGATGATGAGAAATGAGATGGCATCATAATACCATGGAGAGGTCGCGGAACTTTCATCTGGAATGAGGTACATGCTCGCAGCAATGAGGGTCGTTATGGCAGCGAGAATGATGCCAAACGTTAACTCACTTCTCGGGGTTCTTTTCGCAACTGCCCGTCCACCCAAGTAACTGAAGTAAGCCGAAAAGAGGATGGATGGAATGAGAAAGATATGGCTCGAAATTAAATTGTCTATCGTTGCATCAAGTGAGTCGATGTCAACCGACAAGGCGATTCCCAAGATGAGAACCAAAATTATGCTGATGCATATCGGAATCAGTATGGTGAACAGCAAGCCCATGAGAATCCCTTTAACGGGTTTGTGCGATCTCATGTAATGCGGATCGTTTCCTTCGTCGATGAGTTCTGAATCTGGTGCTTTATATGCGTCCATCTGGTCTTTCGGTACGATTTCTAAAACCTCTTCTTGTAGGTCCATAAACATAGGGCTTCTACGCCTTGACGTCGAGGGCGGATTGTTCGTGCGGCTGCTGCCCGGTTTTGACTCGGCACGCTATTTAGAGCCTGTCTTGAAATCACAACCCTTGGATGTTGATTACCCACGGTGCGGGTTTAATTTACCACCCAGGTTGAATCGCGCTTTCAGCGCTTCGATGTTTAGATACCTCCAACCCAGGGCGTTGCCCCGGGCTATGTTGACTGAGCCCTTCAGGCTCGATGTGCCCTCCAGGCTCGATGTGCCCTCCGCAACAGACAGACTCCAGTGGCACTTCGTTAAGCCATGGTCTTCGTAATTTCCTCAGTTCTAATGGGGTGGAAAGAGTCCCAGCAGGGACGGCAGAAAGTAGCGCGGGGTGGGTTCCATGCGGTCACCGACCGGCTAATTGCCTTCAAGCCTCCGGCTTTCTTTTCAGGGCAGAGCGATCTCCTTTTTTATGCAAATCGGCTTAACGTAGTGCGGTTGAGGACAGACTCTATTTAGCTCTCGCTCGCTTCACGCGGCGAGAAATACACGGAAAGCGGGAGGTCTTCATCCGTGTCGGGGTAGTAGAAGGCCCAGCCTTTATCTTTCATGTCGTGCATGCGCGTTCCGGCGAACTTCATGGTGAGGAAGAGGGCTTGCAGGGAATCCTCGCCGTAGATCGTAATCGGCTCGACTCGGTCGGGTAGGGTGACGGTGCAGCTAAATCCGCCACGCGGATCTTGCACCGGTTTTGTCAGTTTGATGATCGTTTCGCGCGACTCCCCGGACGGGTTGACCGCGCGTATGTGGGTTTCTGCTATCGCCTGGGGCTTTGTCATATGGCTCTGGTTTTAAACGGGTGAAATGGCGGTGACTTAAAATCGAGTGACGCGGAAAGGGTGACGGGTTCGGTGATGAGCGCGCCGACCAAAACATCGGAACCACGGGGTTCGAGAATGACCGCCTTGCGAAACCAGTCCTGCATTTTTTGTAAGCGCTCCCGTCGTTAGCCATGTTTCCCGTGTGTTTCCCGTGCCCAAGTCGGGTATGCCGGAAAGAACCACGCGTGTCGGTTCGCCCGCCCTATGCATATCAATACAAAGGATTTCGGGATGCGTCATGGTGGCAACGTATAGGAAAGATGTTTTCTGATGCGATGTAAAAGCGCTGATTTCAGCTGGCTTCGAGTTGGGGGATTCTTTTTGTAAGGTTCTGCGGTCTAATCATATCAGTGACTACCTTACTAACCTATCCTTACCCATCCCAGAGCGCAGGTTTTGCGCTCTGGGTTTTTTTCTGAGTTTTCCATGGGGTGATTTGGTTTAGGTTAATCGAGTGGATTGCCATTGCCATGTCTGCGATGGGCTTGCTACGATCCAGCTATGAAAAGTCTTTGTGTCTCCATCTGTTTTCTCGCGCTCGCCGTTACCTTGCCTGCCTCTGCCCAAGAGGGCGGCACTGCGGTTGGCGGATTAACCTTCCAATCTGATACCTTTAAACTCGCGGCAGGACGCGGGATGGTTGCCGCCACTGCGACCCCGATTCTGAAAGAGGGCGAAAAGGCAGCGGCGAAGCCGATCGTGGCCAAGTTTTATTACTTTGGGCCGGGCCAAGGCGGAAGCGTTGACGCGAACATCGCGCGTTGGGTCGGGCAGTTTGACGATTCGGCCGGTAAGCCAGAAGTGAAAAAAGAAGAGGTCAACGTCGGCGAGAAAAGCTACACCTTGTTGCATGTCGAAGGTACCTACATGGATGGGCCTCCGTTAGGGGCCAAAGTACCTACCGCGAACTCGGCCATGTTAGCTGCGATTATTCCCGGCAAAGATGCGCCTGTTTTTATCAAGTTAACTGGCCCGAAAGATCAGGTCATCCCGACCAAAGACGGATTCAAAGCGATGGCCGCTTCTGGTCTGAAATAAGCCGTTTCTGGTTTCGAAAGTTGGGAGAAGAGAGAGCCTGCTATGAAGCTAATCAGGACAAAATTTTCGTGTTGTTTTGCGTCGGCCTGGGCCAAGTTTTGTTTGGGTGGGGTGATGCTTCTCCTATTTGCTTCTGCGTCGCAGGCTCAGGATCAAGGGACACGAGAAAAGCATTACAACCTCGATAAGGATTTGCTGGCCTTACAAGGTTACGATCCCGTGGCGTATTTAGAAGACAGCAAAGCGACCAAAGGCTCTGCGACCTATATCAAAGTCTACAAGGGCGTGACCTACCGATTTGCCACCGAGCATCATCGCAGCATCTTCGAAAAGAATCCGGAGCGCTTCGAGCCGGCCTATGGAGGCTGGTGTGCCTACGCGATGGCGCATGGCGGCGAGAAGGTTAAGATCAACCCCAAAGCCTTTAAGGTCATCGACGACAAAACCTATCTCTTTTACAAGAGCCGAATTTTCGGCGACACCTTGGAGAAATGGAATGAGGCGCCGGATGCGGAGCAACTCACTGCCGCCCAAGCCGGATGGAATAAGCAGTTGATTAAATAACCCCGGAGCTGCGTTAGTTTCGTTGGCACGTAATCGGTAAATCGGTATGGTCTCACAAGCTTCATTTTAGCGTGCGAGTGCTTCATTTGAGCGTGCGAGTGCTTCATTTGAGCGTGCGAGTGCTTCATTTGAGCGTGCGAGTGCTTCATTATCCTTCGTTTTTTTGCTGCATTTGTTTAAGAATTTCTCGAAGTGGAGTGACGTAGTTTATGGGGGCATGATCTGAAAAGTTTCCATTTGGAATCGCGTCCCAATCACCTTTCCCCCAATGGTCGAAAACTTGCTTTGCATGTTCGACGTGGCCGATAAAACGACTCTCTGCACGGTCCCGAATCGTTGTATCACGTTGTAGCTTTCCGGTAAAATCGATGAAGCGTGTTTCACCTACGTGTCGATAAAATATGGGTGGGAGGCAGAGCGGGACGATGTCGTTGTTATTCACGTAGCGGAAAACCGGGACGGGGTAATCATTGCGAAAGTTGCGGGTGCCGATGCGCGGAGCACCAAAGCTATAGACCGCTTCGGTTTGCGGTAATTTTGCTCCGGCTAATACCGCTAGCGCGGCACCTAAGCTGTGACCGGCAATAGTCAATTTGCAGTCTGGATAATTTTCTCGCAAGGCTACGATGCTCTTTTGTAGTTCTTCATCGACGAGGCGGTAGGCTTCTTCGAAACCGCGGTGAATCCAGCCTGCTGCGTCATGCGGTTGGAGGAGTATATTGATGTCGGTGCGGAGGTCTTCACGGTTGTTGATTTCGGTGCCCCGAAATACGAGGAGCGCGCTCTCAGGGTTCGCTGCAAGAAAGGCGTGGGTGCCTCCGTTATGGAAAAAGTTGATGTCGGTCCATCCTGCCTGAAGCAGTTTTTTACGGACAAGAGACTCATCTGTCACGTAGCTGAGCATGGCCGCTTCCATACAGAGAAGCGCACGCCTGGCTTCTGTCTCCTGTTGGTTTTTCCGCCGGCTGGTCAGGGTAGTAACATCTACGAGGTCAAAGTAAGGGTGGTCTGGTTGAGGCTTAAACAAAGCTCGGAAGGAAACATCTCGTGTGACCTCTTGTGCTGATCGAGGGGGTCTATGACGACAGCCTTGAGTTGTGACCAAGAAAGCAACGAGAAGGGTAACGGCAAGGATCGGGAGAAGAATCAACCAAAGGTTCATGATCGCGGCAGCATAGCGTTAAAAGAACAGATGACAAAGCATGTTCTCTGAGCTTGTTTTCGGGAGGGCAATTCGTTTGTTAAACGGAATGGAATCCTTGAACATAGAACCGTCTGCTCGCAATGCGAGATGCGGGATGATCTTGTCCGAAGCGCCTAAGTCCGATCAGGTCTTTTTCTCCACTGAATCAGTCGGTGGAGAGTTTGGGGTTACCGCGGTCCTGCGCCCCTATTCTTCCATTGTCGATTATATGGAAAAAAAGGCGATGCCGAGCACGGGCTACTTTCGCTTGGTGCGACATCCTTATGTGCGGGAGCTTGAAGCTCGCTTGTGTGCGGGCACTGGCTGGCCGCATGCGCTAGTGTTTGTTTCTGCGGAAGCGGCTCAGCGGGAATTGGCGGATTTCTTTCTCGTTACGGATGAGATCGATGACCGCAGTGTTTTGCTCGAAACCCTCGTGTCTAAATCTTCCGTTCCTCAGCATGCGGATGCCAATGCCCTGATCTGTCCCTTGCCTTCTCACAAAGGAATTCAAGGCGGGGTGGTTTTCTTTCAGGAACAAGCCCTTGTCGATGCGGTATGGGATCGGGTGCGTAAACGGGGATCGACCTTGTCCGCACGAAATGCGGCTTGGTATTTGGGACATGAAGTGGTGCTCCCTTCTGACGGGGTAACGCAACATGTGGCGGATCGGCTGTGTCAACTTGAAGTCGCGCAGGCTTGCTTTCTGTACCCAACGGGAATGGCGGCGGTGGTTCACGCCCTAAAGCCCTTTGTCACCGAAGATCGGTCTCAGGTTTTGGTTGTCGGGCATGTTTACAGTGACACGCATGTGATCTTAGATGAAATCCCATGGGGCAACGCGTCCGTTGATGCCCACTTTTTTAGCGTCCATCAGCTAGATGATTTTGAAGCGACTCTTCATGCGCAGACCGCTTGTGTCATGGTTGAGACGGTCACCAATCCTCAATGCGAGATTCCAGACCTCCCGCGCATCATCGCGGCTGCCAAAAAGTTCGGCGTGCCTGTGGTGGTCGACAACACCATGGCCACCCCAGTCAATTGCCAGCCGCTCGACCTTGGAGCGGATGTTAGCCTTCATAGTACGACGAAATATTTTTCAGGCTGCAATTCGCATGGGGGAGGGGCCATTTTGGTTTCGAACCCAGATCTGGCGGATCGCTATACCGCGCAGCAGGCTCGTTGGCAGAACCAAATGTCTCCGCTGGAGGCCGCAGTGCTGCTTTCTTGCCTCGATACCTTCGAAGAGCGGATGGAGCGCTTTAATCGAAATGGCGAATTGGTGGCAGACTTTCTGAGAAATCATCCCGCAGTTGAAACTGTTTTTTCACCCGATTATAAGTCGTTTTCACATATGAAGGGGGGCGGAGGTAGCGTATTAAGTTTTCTTTTGAAAGATTCTAGCCTTGAGGCGCTAATCGAGTTTTATGACGAACTCCAACCTCCAATCCTTTGTGCTCCAAGCTTGGGGAGCGATGTGACTCTCCTCTGTCCATACGTGTTATTGACCTATTATCAGCGGGATGAAGCCTATATGGCCGAGCTTGGATTGAATCGTCATCTCTTGCGCTTATCCGTTGGAAGTGAAATAGATATCAATCCGGTGATTGAATGTCTCGATCTTGGGCTACAAAACCTTTAAACTACACGAGTATGTTATCTACACGTTCTTTGTCTGTTTTGTTCCGTGCTCTTGATTCGACCTGTATGAAGATCAGGTCTGCGTCTAAGAATCTTGCCTTTCCAGTTTTAGCCATTGCTTTATTTTCCTCGCTCGGTGCAGCGTCCTTTGCAGAAGGCGTTTCAGCGCAAGATCTTGCTGATGTAGAGAAGTTGAAGGCTTCAATTCACTCGTATAAGCTTCAAATCGGTAATCTAAATGGGAAAATCACCGCTATGAAGGACGCGTATTACAAGCTTCCTGAAGTGGTTGAGCACGAACGGATTTGCGGGCTTTTACATGACGAAAGCCTTACCTATCAAAATCAACACGCTGAATTAAAAGATGCACATAATCTAGCAAAACAGAAGATGTATGAGTTGGATGCCCTTTTGATCGCCAAGCGAAATGAACTGCCGGCTTACAAGGCGAGTATTGAGCAGGCAGACCTAGATGAAGATCAAATTGCTTCTTTATATTATGAATTGGCGATCTTAAATCTTGAACTAACCAGCCCGCATTCTCCGATTGGTCGCATGCTTGCCAAAGATCCTGATCTCAAGCTGATCGAAGGAGGGAAGACCCCGGAGTTACTAAAGCGAGCCGAAACAAATGGGTTTTTCAGCTTAAAGTACACTGAGGCTTATCGATTAAAGCTGGAGTCGATTCCGCGCGTGAAAGAGCTCAAAGAGCGGGTTCTGAAGCTGAAGGAGCGAATCATTGAGGTTTCCGAAGGGGTTGGGCTGCGAAAACATGAACATTGGATGATGCGAGAGCAGATTCGAAAGGGGCCTGACCCTGAGGTTATCGCGATGCGGAAGGAGTATCTTAATGCTCGTGCCGCTTCAAATAAGATTATGTCTGGTCAAGATATTCAGTCGCGCATCAACGAGCGGAATACTTGCCGAACTCAAATCGAACAACGAATTTTAAATATTTCCCTTGAAGATCCTGATTTTCAGGCGCTTTTGACGGAGCGGGAAGCGTTGCAGGCTACCTTGCGGGACTTGCAAAGAGCCTTGGCCGCGCATCCGGCCGCAGCCGCTAGCTCTCGTGCTTCTGACGTAAATTCGGGAAATAATCCCTAGATGGCTTTAACAGCTTGTAATTTAAGGGTAAACTACATTATGAAAAGACAATCTGAGAAGAGGTCTTGGTACAAAACACGGATGGAAACCACTATGAATAGAGCGAAGTTATACTTTAGTGGGTCGTTATTAATGGTTGGGTGCATGCTAGCATGCCTTTTACCATACACGGCTCAAGCAGTAGATGAAGTACCTGACGTGTACACATTGGTATTCCCCACTCTACATCCAAAATCGCCAGGTCACAATGTAAGCACGGTTCCAATTGATTACGCTCCTGGTGTAATTCGTTACGTTTATGAAACGGTTTTCGAAAAGTACTGGAAGCAAATTTCATATCACCAAGCGGATCCTAATACTGGTGAAAAAATTTGTGGGTTTTCCACACAAACTAAAACGTACGGATATGGCGAATTGCCTTGGCCCGTGACGGAGCGCATAGATCCAGTTAACCGTGAACGTGGCGGTGATGCTACTTTTGGCTTTGGCTCTGGCGAACTAAATGGGGAGCGACTGGGTTCCGGCACTGGCCGTTACGTGCGAGAAACCTACATCACTCCTAGCGGCTTCGGTAATTTCACGACAGATCCAACTTACATGAATTGGGATCGTACGAACCCAAGCAATCGCGCCCCTGATCCATTGTTAGATGATGTCTGGACCCCTGGTGAGCATTGGCGTGATCTCAATAGCAATGGCTGGTGGGACGCTGAATTTCCTGGCCGACCCAATGAGCAGTACTGGAACGCGACCAATCGGATTACGGCGAACTCCTGTAATCAAAACGTTCTAGGTAACCTGCCGCAATCTGACTTTGGCTACAGCAAGTTTCTTGGCGAACTTTTTGCCGATTACAATAACAACGTTCCCGGCAACGCTGGAACAGGCTTCAACAATGCGGTACCCGTTCGAATCGCTGACTCCCGTTTTCAGCCTGGGATGAACGTGGAAATTACCCTTAATGAACTGGACCTTACCCCAGGGGACCCAAATGGATTGATGCCAACCTTGGCGGCAAATTGCCCTGACTTAGAAGGGGATCTTGATCACTTCTTCGTTCCCTCGGTTCAGTTCCCTGTTTCCCCACAGGTAGCGACGAATGCGATTCTGAAAAATGGTCTGTTTGATTTCTCTGAAGACAATAACGACACGGTAATCCAGCAGGCGGTGGCAAACAATGGCGTGGCTATATTTGTTAGCTACTTTCAATACCAAGACCTAAATGGAAACTCTCTTGCGCCAGGCGTGATCGGCAGCAATGATCCTGTTCGTGTCGATGTTCCTGTTTACCGTGCCCACGAAATTTACGGTGACGTCAAAGGCGTCGGTGGTGGGCAACAGCGCTGGGGAGATACTGGCGCAACTGCAATCACTCCGAATTACGAGCCCGAGCCCATGCTTGATCGCAACCGCTACACACCTTACCAAGCTGGTACACCGGAAGAACCTTACGAAGATTATCTTTCTTGGTGGGACCCATTCAGTGAAGGCTATACTCGTTTTCCTGGTCCTTCTGACACTCGCTTCACGGGGCAAGGGTTTTCATCCCTAGCGATCACCGAGCACCCTGGTTCAGTAAAAACCTTTGAGTATACTTCAGAACCTACCATCCCGCTAATACCATGGGAACGTCGCAAGGATCACTTAGTTGAGTACTCTCGGTACGAATATGAAACCTACATTATGAACAACTATTGTGGTGACGTTGCCGGATTACTTGCGCGGACTCACAATGGACGTTTCGATGGACCAGACTTCTGGTTTGATACAACCTCTTCAAAGCGTCGCCCTGAGTGGGATCGTTATTCAGATGGCGACCTGAATGATGACATGATTCTGGATGGTGTCTTCAATACCACCTTTGAACCATTGGCGGATCGCCTACACACCTACACAAATACACTGGGGCAAGTTGTTAGTACGTTCCCTACTTATCCTGCGTGGGATGACCGGGTGTACCCGACTTGGCAAGATTGGTGGGAAGATATTTACTGCTCCAAGGCCCCTCTGTGGTATGGTCAGGCTCCACTTCCAAACTATCCAAATTCCTCACCTGGAAACAATTACTTGAGAGACTCTATTCTTTCACCGGTGCCTCAGAACATTTTCCAAACGGTTCCTACCGATGTCAATGATGTGATTCACAACTTTTCCGTTTCAGCCTATTCTTCGGAGCACATAACTGGGGGTGTGACCAACCGTCGAGATGACGGTTGGTATCCGCAAACTGTTTATGGCTACGATGGTGATCGCGAATTTATTGACTTAGCCTCATCCATGTATCACCTCGGTGGCTGCGTTGAAAACGCAACCAATATTGTCGCAAACCAAGGTATGATTCGTGGTGATATATTGGAACGTAGTGGTGTTAGGCGATCCTCTGGTGATATGCGCTTAGGCGAACGTTCCGATCCGACTCCTGAATTTGGCGGATCTTCTGAAACCGTTGTTTACAATTTTGGTCGCAACTATGGTGACAGCCAGCCGTTCACCATTGCATCCGACGGTGCCATTATCAGTGGGGGACCCTTCTGTTATAACGGCCATGGAAACGCAGGTATGGATGCCTGCGATATGTTGACCATCGAAATGATGACCCGTCGTTCTCATCCTGATCGTGACAGAGGGGGCATTACTGACTACATTTTATGCCCTGAGCTTGAAGGGTTCCGTGATTGTAATCTCGACGGCATGGTCGATGTTGGTGGACGTAATACTGGGGATGATGCCTATTACCCCGGCGGCGTGCGTAACGATGGGCCGTTTATTCAAGTCAACATAAATGAAGAGGTATTCTACCCATTTAACCACCAACGTTACATTGAAGACTGTATCGAAATTTGGGATGCATCTGAGGACTTTGTCAGTAACTTCCTCAAGCCAAATCTAAATCTGCCTATTGGTGATGATTTGGCAAATCGAATCCCATTATATGCAACGGGTCTGTACCCTCCATATCAAACCGGAACTGAGGTAACAGGTACCGGAAGTAATCAGGTTACGAATGTTATAACCACTGCGATTGTGCCAAACGAAAGCCATGGCCTAGTTGCTGATATTTTAGTTCGTGATTCTCTCAATCCAGTTTCTTTCATTGCTCAAGCCCACCGGATGGACTTTGGCATATCGCCTGCCCAGCTCAACACATCCGTATTGGCGAATGCAGCTTTCGGTATTGGAAACGTGGTACACGGTTTCGGACACGACGTACATGGATGGCCTGAACTGTATGACCTCGACTCCTATGGTCTAGGAATCGATCCAACCAACGTTCTTAGTACGATTCCTATTATTAACGGTCCTATTGGTGGTTATGATCCGATGAGTGGATTTAACTTGATTCAAGGGATCCCTGATATGATCGGTTGGCCTTCCAACAACACCATGGCGATTTATTTTAACACAAATTATGGCTATAAATCGTCTGTTCATTATCCTGCTCCGATAAATAAGCAACAAACCACAACTGCTAACGGATGGCATGAGCCAAACCTCCTGACCAACTTATTAGCTTGTAGTGGACAACCTGAAGTATTGGAATTCTACCCTGTTGAATCGTTTGGAAATAATTACTTCCTTTGGCCAAATCCTAACTCTACGGTTGATCCGGGTGGATTCCTTGGTGAATATTTTTACATCTACTATTCTGATGGTTCGAGTAGATTTTCACCCAATCAGGGTATCTACATCACTCACACGGATTACAGTTATACGAACGCATATAACCCATATCCTGGATCGCCCCCAAATGGCGGGGGCAATTTTAATGCGGCTCCTCAGCAGCAACGTCTGAATAATCACTTTACATGGGAACTCATCCAAGCGGATGGTCTCAGCGAGCTTCAAGATAATACTAATTTGGGGATATTAGATGCCAGTGACCCATTCCCTGGTGATACCGATCAGTTCGTTTTCTCGGCAGACACCATTCCTCCAGCACGTTGGTGGGACCAAGAAGACGCCGGCATTCGAATCGTCGACATCATCATCCCAACCTCGCCAGGCGAGCCTGCCATCGTTAAATTTGAGTGTTATGATATTTATGACCCATGGAATTATCCCGAGCAGGGCGCTGACTCTGACAACGATGGAATTATTGACGCTTGGGAATATCACTTCTTTGGTGATGACCTCACGGCCGCGAATGCAACGACCGACGCGGACAACGATGGTCTCCTTGACCTCTGGGAATTCTTTTCTCAATCAGATCCGTTGAATCAATTCTCATTGGATCCATCAGGTTCTTTGAATGACTACCTTTTCGATGCCGACGGAGACTTTATCTCCAATGGCGACGAGCAAGATGTATTTGCCTCAAGCCCTGCTGACCCAGACACGGATGACGACGGTATCGCTGATGGCCTAGAGATTTACCCATTAGCCATTAATGGCGGTCGGGTCATCACAAGTCCAGTCGATTCACGTAGCCCGCTTATTGAACGCAGTATGTGCATCCTGAATCGTGCATACAAACTGCCTGATCCATTCCCGGAAGGCATGTCTCGTTTTAATCTTGACGAGTTCACGCTTGAAGCGTGGGTCTGCCTAGATTCTGCCGGTCAAACTGGTTCGATCATCTCGCGCGACACGGTCAGTGGACAGAAAAACTATGATCTACGCGTGGACAATGGTGTCGGCTCTATCCGGTATACAACCGAAGCTGGTCTAGCCTACTTTGTTGGCGGCGCACCGCTAGCCGTCGGACAATGGACTCACATTGCGGGCGTATACGATAAAGGTGAGCAAAAGCTTGAGTTGTATGCGGATGGGATTCTCATTGATGATCTCATCACCTTCGGTTCCCCTGCAACCGGTGACGACTTACTGACAACCCAAGGTGGTGATGTCGATGTTACCGCGTATATTGGGGATAGTGGTCTCAGTGGGTACATCGATGAGGTACGGATATGGAGTGTTCCCCATACCGCTGCTGAAATTTTATTTGGGCATGATCGTATCGTGAATACCCCATCTAATGCCACTGGTGGCACTGGAACCGGTAGCGTTTGGGGCGTTGGACTTGTAGCAAACTATCGTTTTGACGATTGGCAAAATACGCTCATCACCAACAAAATTACCGGTATTGTCCAACAGCAAGGTTTCGAAGATTTCGTATATCCTCTCGATTGGCAGTATTCCCTTAAAACCAATGGCCTCTGCATGTCAGTAACCAAAGTGGTTGAGCTTGTTGGTACAGGTGTCAATGGCGATCCGATTGATGATATCAACGAAGATGGCATCCCCAACTGGTGGCATGATATTTTCTTCGACGAGTACAATGAAGCCGATTTCTCAGCGAATGGTATTTGGCACGCAACCCAAGACCCAGATGGGGATGGCTGTAGCAACCTTGACGAATACTTGGATGACACAAATCCAGAGAATGCGGGTGATTCTTTAAATTGCAGCACCAACGTCATTCCGATTTCAACCAACGTAACTCAAATCGCGCCTGGTTTGAGTGTCGTCATCAGTCCTGAAATGCAAACCATCCTGCCTGGAGAATCTGCGATTCTCAATGTCAGTGTGATCAACACGGGATCAAACAACATCAACAACGTGGTTGTTCTAAATACGATTCTTTCTGATTGCGACAATACCTTCGCGGCAGATACTAATTTATTGCTCCTTCTTCCACTACAAGGATACACCTACCAGTGTGAGACGCCTGCTCTCAGCATCAACGTAAGCAATGTCATTGAGGCGTTTGGAACCGCGATTATTCCTTCGGGTGGTCTCACGAATGTTGTGGGGCAAGATTTTAATGTGATCTTTGTCACCTCATCTGGGGACACAAATGTTCCTGAAGCCGTACTCTTCCCTGGTGACTGTGCCTTTACTGAAGCATTAGATGCTTTAGAAGGTGCTTGGAATCTAGGAACTACCCAAGCGGGCGGCAACTGGTACTGCCAATCTAACGAATTTACCGTGGGTCAATCTGCACTGCAAGTCGGCGGGTTCTCCAATGGTACTCCTCTGCTCGGTGACAGCCAAAGTTCATACGTTGAAACGACAGTGCTTGGGCCTGGTGAACTTTGTTTCGACTACAAGGTGAGCACTGAGCCTCCATTCTTCGGGCCGAATGACCCTGCGGATTACTTCAACCTCTATATTAACGGCGTGCTTGTTGAACGGTGGTCAGGTGAGATTGATTGGGACACCGCGTGCTTCCAAATTCCTGGTGGGCCAACCACCGTCCGTTGGGAATACAGCAAAGATAACTTTCTCAACGTCGGTCAAGATTCAGTCTGGCTTGATAATGTGATCTTCGTCAGTAGCAGTCCTGATTCAGATGGTGACGGACTTGCTGATTCCTACGAGTCTTTTGTTTACGGCACAGATCCAACCTTGCCCGATACGGATGGAGACGGAACCATCGACGGAATTGAAATCCAACTGGGCTTCAACCCTCTCATTGATGACATGCCCGTGATCATGAACTTCAACACAATCGGTAGCATGATTTGCTTCGACTACTCGGTTCGTGAAGGCATCACGTACATTGTACAGCAGTCGAATAGTTTGGCCGCGCCAAACTGGTCCGTATCTGCAAGCGGAACGATTCTTAACGAGCAAGCGGTACGGACTGCAGTCGCAGATGGTCTTCACACATATTGTGATCCATTGTCTCCGACCTATATCAACCCACCTTGTTACCGAATCATTGTAATTCCCTAAACTTAATTCATTGACGACCTGAGTCCTGATCTTTTACAGTGACTCAGTCTTGTACTTATTATTCACTCTCAAAGGACACCCTGGAGGTCTTTGTTTAACATGAAATTCAATCTCGCACGAAAAGTGACCGTGGGTGTAATCGCAGGAGCCGCAATTTACGCGGGCTGCGATTGGACCGGGGGTTCAGACTCTGATTTTAATACTTCACGCACCAATTTGGATGCAACCGTGACTGGCTTTTACTCCGGCATGCTTGATGGCGGTAAAGCTGTCTCAAATCCGTCTGGAGGTACAATCAACAGCCTACTCATCAATCAGTCCGGTAATGTGATTGAGATCCAAGACAGCAATAATCAAAATTACCGTGGCACGGTCGGCACCCCCGTAACAACGAGCAGCGCTGATTCTGATGTTATTTCTGCTGGTGCTTCTCTCGCATCTTACACCCTCTCCTGGTCTGGGACCGATGGCGTGGCTCAAAAGGAAGTCGAGTTCAATGGGGTGATTGAATTCATCACCGTAACTGACACCCAAGGTGAGGTGACCGATCGTCAAGTAACCGACTCAACTTCAACGAGTACAGTTGGTGCCTCAAACACAACGAGTGGAAACAATTCCGAGCGCGTCGGGGTCAACACGGATAACTCTGATCTGACTACCGTCGCCAACAACGGCTCAACGTCCAGTACTTTGAATGAAAATGGAGTCGAAAGCACGACCTCGATCAACAACCAATCACAAAACGGCCAATCTCAGGATTTGGTTCAGGTTGGAAACAACGGCCAAGAGACCATCACAACCGGCAATTTGAACACAACTGGTTTTGAAAGTTCGGTTTCTGGCAACAATACCTCCTCATCCGGAACATCTTCGGACAACAATTCAGTGGCAAACACCTCCTTAATTAACAATGATACGGTGACCACCACCACGACATCGGGATCGACGGATTCGAATACCCGCAACTCGAATGAAACGAATGGTGATGCAGGTACGGTAACCACGACTCGTGCTTTCAGACTAACCGCTCAAAATTCCCAGTTCCTTCTACGCGGGAACTGGGTTGAGCAAGGTGGAAGCGTCTCACGTGTCGAAGCTCGTTCTGCTGGTGCAGGATCTCTTACCACAGTTCAAAGCTCGGTGGCTAATTCAGCAGTAGCCGCAGAACCTGCGGATACTAACACAGGTAGCACTGTGGGCGGTGCTGGTACAAGTGCCTCTGCTGGTGGTGGAAACCAAGGATCAGGCGCGAATCTCTAGTTCGCTGAGACCATACCAAAGCGACTACATCGCTTTTCAAAGCCCTGAGTGAAATCAGGGCTTTTCTTTTGCTCAAGTCTTTCGTTTAAACAGTCCGTTGCCTGAGTGGCGGAATTGGTATACGCAGCGGACTTAAAATCCGCCGGTCGTAAGACCTTGTGGGTTCGAGTCCCACCTCAGGTACCACTTTTACCCCTTATATAAAGGGTTTTTTATTATCCTTAAATAAACGTCCTCCCTTAGTTTCCGCTAGTTTCCGATGATTTCACCTCTCTAAGGTAACACAAAGGTAACATATTTCATTTTTCTAAGGTTTTTTAGCTTTTAGCAGGAGTATTTCCCGTTAGCCGAAAGGGGGCATCGGCTTTCGGTCCGGCGGAGATTATATCAGCGTTTTAGTAGACAATGAACCTGCCTGCTGATACCCAATCCTAAGTGAATGCCGTTTCAGCCTATTTGGCAAAATCTCAATCTAGTTTAGATTGCACAACAAAATGCATTTTAGATTCTAATTTTTCTAGTGCAGCCAACAGACTGTACTACTCATTGTTACAGGCCTCATTTAGTTTTCTTTCAAAACACTCTAAAGTTCCGTTACCTAAGGGCCCTGGTAGCCATGAGCAACTCATTCAAAGAATAGAAAATAATCCAGTTATAAAGCGATTGGAAATAAAAACCGAGAGCTTTAATAAGGCAAAAGCTTTAAGAAAAAAGGCTGACTATACACAGTATCCCATCAGAAAAGAAGATATCGAAAGAATAATTGAAGGCTCAAAAAGTTTGTGTCGAGATTTGACTAACTTAGCGGAGATGAATTTAGATGACTTGGAATAAAGAAAAATTGAAATCTCAAATCTTAAAATTGCTCGGGGACATTCCCATAAAATATGATGTGACTCTTACCCTCGATTGTGAAGGTGATAAAGAGTTTGACGTTCTTGTGCTGGGGGTTGAGAATGAAAATATTGAAACCGTAGAGGACAAAATAATTACCGCGCGAAGCAAGGCGATAGATGAGTTAGGGTTCTCGCTTTGCCCAATCATTGTGAATCTTGAAGATACGAAAGCATTCCACCCTGAGCGCCTTCCTCTTATTCAAAAGGCCTCAGATGATTCAGGATCATGTAAAATCGTTGAATCCATTTTAGAAACGGATTGGGATTCGATGTGCTTAACTGCTTCTGAATGCGGGCTTTTGTTTAAGGATTCCTCATTTTCAAGACTGGCGATCCAAAAGCTAGTATACCCACCCGTTAACATTAATCAGCTAGTGCAAAATGATGCCGAAGGTAATATCGCTGTCGCATGAGCGCCTCACCGATTCAAAGTTCACCCGCAACGCTTACAAGTATTCGTTTGGGCGCTGGAGATTTCTCTCAAGAAAATCCTGATGTAAAAATTCTTTATCGAGTAGCTCCACATGACAGGTCGCAAGAGATTGTCATTTGGAGGACCCACCTCTGTATTTTTGTGGAAGGTGCGTGCACATGCGAAAGCCATTTCGATACCTATATTTCAATGTACCCTAACATATTTGATGAGTACGGTTCAGAAGAAGAGTTTCCCCGTCGTCTTGTGGTTACGAGTTTTTCATTGTCACTAGGATCGGCTAGGGAGGTCTTGTATTCGATTTTAGCAAGATCCGTTTTTGGCTCCTTTTTATTGCCAACAGTCATTCCCAGCCATCTTGAAAAATGTAAGGATCAGCCCCATCCCGGATGGATTCAGTACGAATTACCTACTATCTCAAACAAACCTCTTGAGGAGCAGCCGGATTTCAAAAGGGCTAAGGTGGCTAGCGGTAAGGCCCCAAAAAAACTACCCCACGATGATCGCTAGCCCCGTTCATTTCAAACGTTTGACTCTGCCCTTTCCGGTTACTGAAAAAACCATCAAAGCAATTGTCAGGGTAGCGACCATCTGAAACCCACGTAACGCGCTCCGCTTCTGTTGATCCAGACCAGCCCCACAGCAAGCCAGCACGCAGAAAGGTGCTGTATGTGTCCTCTGCTAGCCAATCCTCATGTGATGGGTTCATATTCAAGTCACCGCAGACGATGACCAAGGGATTGCGCCCCCGCTCTGACCAATAGGTCACCCGCTCTTTTACATGCGCCACGGTTTGGCGCGCTGACTCTTCCCGCTTCGGCGCTGTCTCACGAATGCCCCCGTAATTGGATTTAATGTGAAGCGTCCAAACAAGAACCAGCTGGTCGCGGATCTCAAACGCTGCATATGCAAGGCCGCGTGGCGGTGTGTTCTCGGCCTTCACAAATTCCTGCCACTCGCTTTCAATCGCTGGCCATTTTGAAACGATTGCTACCTCCTGCGAGCGCTTAAAATCGGTATACACAGCGAGGTGATGCAGAGGAAGTCCTGCACAAGCTTTTAAGAGCGCATCACGGCCCTATGTGTCAGGAGAGTTGGCCGGTTTTCGGATTCCGATTATAATGCCTTCAATTCCCTCCAGCCAATCCGGTTGCCTCGGCCATGCACGTCATGCGAAGCGGATTAGGAAGGGATTCAAGGGCATTGCGTACGTCCTCGATGTGCTTATTTGCTTCCTCGGTTGTCGGCTTCACCTTGCGCCCTGGGAACCATTCAAGATTCCATGTCAGCGCGGTGATGGGTTCTCGTGCTGGCTTTACCTTTTCGGCTGCCGGTTCTCGCGCGGGTGATGTCGCGGGTTGAGCGGTCGGCGTTGCTTGAGGTTTCGGCTGTTGGGTTCTGCAACCCGTTAGTACGAGAAGTGCAACTAGGCAAAAACAAAGTTGAAATCAAGCAAAAGCAACACGATAGTAACCTGATATTGAAGTTTTCCTTTTAATAAGAGGATACGCAGCGGACTTAAAATCCGCCGGTCGTAAGACCTTGTGGGTTCGAGTCCCACCTCAGGTACCTTCACTTTAACCCCTGTTTTCGCAGGGGTTTTCTTGTTTACCGGCGCTTTCTCTAAAAACTCACATCCGTCCTAATCTTTGCTCTGTTCCAGGACCATCTCTCGGTTCGCCCGCATATGTCATCAAAATTTCCCGAACTCATAGGCATAACGGATAAAGTTGAGGAATTTCGAATAACCAACCTTGAAATCTGGGTCATTAATTTGTCCCCAAAATAAAGAGCCTTTAGAATCTTTCCGCAGCATCCCATGGACTGGACTCCATAGCTATCATACAGCACCGCTTCGCGGTCCATCTCCGACTGGGCTAAAATCGTTTTATGAAATATCCGGTATGCGGTCGGACGTAATCACAAGGGCCCGTCTAAAGTTTAAAAGTGAGGGGCTGAGTAAAATCGATAACACAGAGTCAATGCTCACAATGTGAGGAAGCCCCGCGACCGTTTGGGCCAGGAAAAGCAGTCTTTTCGGTGCTCTGCCGTATCCACCGAGCCAGTGCCCTCTAAACGAACTCCGCAATTTGAAGGAATGTTCAGCAAAGGTACTCCCAACCCGAATTGGCACAAAAAAAGCCTTATCCCGTTTTGGGGACAAAGCTCATTTGTACGATGTTGCTTGGCGCTTCTAGTTTATTAGCATCTAGGTTAACAGCTTCTAAATAGGTTAATAGCTTCTAAATGGCTTTAATACAACTGGTGGTCCAGGAGGTGATTTCCCTAAAGCCTTGGCTTTGAAAATGGCATCTTTCCACTCTTCGTATTTGGCTAGTAATTCAGCCTGCTTGGCTTCACTGCCACCCGTTTGATGCAAGGCAACACGCCACATATCATATGGACCGGTGATTTTGGCTTTAAGCTCGGGAACCATCTTCTTACGAATGTCGAGAGATTCGGTCCAAGAGAGATCACTCTCTAAAAGCCTCAGCAGTTGTTTTTTGTGTTCATCAGAGAAGCGCGTTAGAGGAATTCGGACTTCCTTTCGTTTATTTCGCATCAACACCGTAACCCAATCATGCGATACAGCTGTCCCGTACATCGATTGACCGTCTTGCGAGGTCCACTCTTGGGTAAACTCAGCTTTGCAAACATGCAGGCTTAATATACCTATTAGTATAGGTAGTAACATTTTTTTCATTTTGGTCTCTTTCAAGTCTCCTTAGTCTATCGACGTAGTATACTCTGCGTTTCTTCGGAAAAAATTCCATTTATTTTGCTAATAAATTTCAGAGAGCCATTATCACCAGCCCTTCGCTGCTCATTCAAGGAATACAACCTTCTTACAAGCTGTGTGTCGGCAATTCTCCGATATCGTGCTAAAACCAAAGCATGTTGCGATCATGCCTCAGCCTAATCTTTGTCGTTATATCAAGCCCTGCACAAGTAACCCTCGATGCATCCCTAACTCAGCCTGTCCTTCCGGCAGGGAATAAACAAACCACGTTTCTGAAAGTCGGTTTATCCGGTCTATCCAGCGAAACTCCCCAATGGCGCGCGCCGGTCAATGTCGCGCTTGTCATCGATAAATCCTCTTCCATGGCGGGTAATAGCCTCGAACAAGCCAAAAAAGCGTCTTGCGAAATTATTAAAACCCTTTCGCCTCAGGATTTTCTTTCTGTCATAGCCTACGATGACGCAGTCGAACTCATCGTTCCAGCTACACGCGTAACCAATCAAGATGTGATCAAAGATAAAATCGCCAAAATTGAGGCCGATGGCTCAACCGCTCTCTTTACGGGCCTTAGCCGGGCCTTCGCGGAAGTCCGTAAGTTTCGCGATCCTCAGCGAGTGAATCGCATCATCCTCTTGTCAGATGGGAACGCCAACATCGGCCCCAATGCCGCAGGTGAACTACGCCAACTCGGAGCTAAACTCATAAAACAAGGTATCTCCGTGACCACCATTGGCTTAGGGGATGCCTACAATGAAGACCTCATGACCGAGCTCGCCCTCGCAAGTGACGGGAATCACGCATACGCACAAGAAGCCAATCAACTCCCCCACCTCTTTCAAATGGAGTTTGGCAATGTCCTTTCCATCGTCGCGCAAGAACTCGAAATAGATATCCAATTCAAAGCCGGGGTACGTCCCATTCGAATCCTCGGCCGAGCCGGGGATATCGTCGGTCAACATGCCAATGTCTTCGTAAACCAGCTCTGTGCCCAGCAAGAAAAATTCGTTGTTCTCGAAATCCAAGTCGATGAGAGCGCGACCGACGAGATTCGTCACGTGGCTGATATTGGTTTACACTACCGAAACCTTGGAACCCGAGAGAGCGTGAACCAAGCGAGTCGAGTGGAAGTCTCCTTTAGCAATTCACCCGACCTTATAAGTCGCAGTGAAAACCGAAGCACATGCATTGATTGTACCACCTTGATGGTCAACGATCTCAACAAGCGCGCGATTCGATTGAGAGATCGAGGCCAACATGAAGACGCGCAAACTTTACTCGCTAAAGGGGCTGACCTTTGTTCTGCAAAAGCGGCCAAATGGGGTTGCGGTATGCTCAAAAAGAAAAGTTTGGATCTGGCGGAGCGCAACGAGTGGATCGGAAAATCCGTTCCTCACGGCCAATGGAATTTATACCGAAAAAAAATGTACTCTGATTGGTACATCACCGAAACCATGCAGAGTTATTAGTGGGTGTATTGATTTGATGAACCTCCATCGGATACAGGTATCCTCGGTTCATCTCATGCTTACTTTCTTCTGTCCTCTCTCCATCCGTTTGCTTTTACCGGTCACCCACTATACATGAAGCCACGCTTGCTCATCCCCTTACTGCTCCTCGTGTTGCTTCCCTTAGGCCTGTTGCTCCTCGCATCCTATCGCCTTGAACAATCTGCGAAGCAACAACGCTTGGCCCTTGCCGCCGAGTCATGCGCCATGCACCTCGACCGCGTTGCCAGTGAAGTACAGGCCTACCTCGAGTACAAACAGCGTACCACCTTAGGCCTGCTCGAAGCCCTGCCTTTAGATACCGACTCAATCCGAAAAGCGGAACGTCGTACCTCCGGCCTCGGTGCAATATTTGTCATCTCGCCTGAGGGAGCCTTGGTGCATCCACCTCCAAATCCCATGCCGCGTGAATTAGATTTTCTTCGCCGAACCGCCTCGATCTGGGATGGCGACCGACGTTTTTTTGATCCCGCACAAGAGTTCTCGCGCCCCGAGCCGATCACTCCGATGCCTGAATCAGCTGGATGGCATAGCTGGTTCCATGGCAATGGCGCCCAGTTCTTGCTCTGGCAACGTCGATTGGATGGAACCGTGATCGGGGTCGAAATTAACCGCGCCGACATGCTTTCCGATCTTATCGCGGACCTGCCCGACACCCTCGAAAAGGGAATCGAAATTACCGATGCCTCTGGCCGCCCCCTGTACCGATCCAGTCAATACATCGATGCTCCTGATACACCGGGATGCATGGACTCCCTGCCTCACCCACTGGAAATGTGGGAGGTGATGGTCCAAGATCCACCACCCAAAGAAAAAGAAACCATGTGGAGTTTCTCGCATTTGCTCATCCTCTCATCCCTCTTGCTCGCCGGCGTCGGATTTTACATCTATCGCGAAACCACCCGTGATATGCGCGAAGCCTTCGAAAAGGTTAGCTTTGTGAATCAAGTCTCCCACGAGTTAAAGACACCGCTCACCAATATCCGCATGTACGCTGAACTGCTGGAGGAGCGCATCCCCGAAGAAGACCCTTTTGCCCAAGAACATCTCGGGGTCGTCGTTTCTGAAAGCCAGCGTCTCAGCCGGCTGATCAACAATGTCCTCACTTTCGCCCGTCAAAACCGAGAGGGGATTCGGCTTAAACTCGCTCAACACACGCCCAATGACGATATCCAGGCGGTTATCGAACAGTTTCGCCCCGCCTTTCTCGCCCGAGGTATTACCCCTTCCTTTTCGGGAAGTACCGACAAGCCGGTAATGATCGATCAAGATATTCTCACCCAAATCCTAGGAAACCTCCTTAGCAACGTCGAAAAATACGCCGCGAGTGGAAAGCGAGTCGAGATTACCTCTGATTTTTCCACCCCTGAAACCACCCGCATCCAAGTTCGTGATTACGGCCCAGGAATCCAAGCTGCTCAAAGCGGCCGTATCTTTGACCCCTTTGTCCGCCTAAGCAATAAAGTGAGCGAGGGCGCCTCCGGTACTGGCATCGGCCTCACCATCGTTCGGGACCTGGTTCGACTTCACGGCGGTGAAATCCGATTCTCCGACGCCGCACCGGGTTGTCGCTTCGAATTTACCTTGCATACCCCACTCATAAACTCCGAGGATACCGCTATATGAAAGTACTCGTCGCTGATGATGATCCCATTACCCGAAAGGGATTGTCGATGATTTTTGAAGAAGAAGGCTTCACCGTGATTGGTGCCGAAGATGGTATCAAAGCCATTGAGGCCTTCGAAGAACAACGCCCGGATGTCGTCTGCCTCGATATCATGATGCCTGGAAAAAGCGGATACGATGTCTGCCGCGCTATTCGTAAAATTGACGAACAAGTCCCCGTTTTGTTTATTAGCGCAAAAAGCGAAGAGGTCGATAAAGTGCTCGGCCTCGAGCTCGGAGCAGACGACTTCATCGTCAAACCCTTCGGGGTCAAGGAAGTCGTCGCGCGCATCCGCGCCGTAACCCGCCGAACCCTCTCTCAGCGCCGAGCCGACGAAGAAAAACTCCCCTTCGTCATGGCCGACCTCGAAATCCATCCCACCGAACTCCGGATTTATCGTGGAGAAGAAGCCATCGAAATTTCTCTGCGAGATCTTAAAATTCTGAGCTGCCTATTTCGGCGTCGAGGAGAAGTGGTCGATCGGGATACGCTCTTTAATGAGGCATGGGGATTTAACCACATGCCAAACAGTCGCTCCTTGGACCAGCATATCTCTCAGCTCCGTAAGCGCATCGAACTCGATTCCAAACAACCCGTGATCATTCGTACCGTGCATGGAGCAGGCTACCGCTTCGAGGGCTAGCAAGCTGCATCTGTCATATTATTAGAGGCAAACCGCTTTTGGCTAGGTTACCGACAAATTTCATGAAACCGCCGGAGGCCAAGGAGCGGCGGTTTCCAACCGCCGAACAAAGGCGGGACGCCTCTGCCACTTTATGAGGCTTTCGTAGCATGGAATGTATGGGTAAGGTTCCTAGGGTGGCTAGATTCTATAATTCGTTTTGCGCCACGAATTCCCCCCGCTTTAAACCCAGCTTCTGAGCTAAGCTTCTTGGCTTTCAGGATTCCCTTCGCTAAAGCTTACGCCTCATGGATCACGACACGGAAGAACTCAATCGCGCACTGGCGCAACGTGTCATCGAAGGCATCATGTCCATCGTCTTGGCCTTCACGATCATCTTACTCCTTGTTCTTGGAATCGTCGATTTCCCCGCGCTTCGGATGCGTGGATTTCCCCTCTACTTCATCCCCTGTGCCCTAGTCGTGTTCGGAACCTTCATGTTCTGGCGGGCAAAAATTCCACAAGAAGGGTGGGGTGCCGCCGCAGGAGCCAGCCTGCTCTTGGCCATTCTCTGGATGTATTTTATGCCCATCCTCTCCTGGTGGATGCAGGCGAAATTCTCCCTTTACCTCACCGTGAACCTCCTCTGCTTCACCCTCACCAGTATCGCCCTAGCCGTGGCGCTAAATTTGGTATCCAGCAAAGCGGCTCGCTTCATCGGGCTCGACATCCAAGCGCTCGATTTCTACTACGCGGCCTGGCTAAGTGGCATCATGCTCAGCGTACCTCTGATCTGGGCTCTGTGTTTGATCATTCCCGACCTCCTGCGCGATGGAAGCCTGCCCTTTGACCAAATGAACCTCGCCTTGCAGCCGCATCAAATTGGTATCCTCATCTTACTGCCGCTCACCCTGCCACTCATGAGCCTCATGCGTGTCGGATGGGGACTCCGACAGTACACCCAAAGCTTTGAAACGGCAGAGCCTGAAATTATCGACGAAGAATCATCGCTCAATAATTCCTAGGAGAGGGTATGATTTGGCAGGAAGGTGGACGAAGAGCCTGGGAGCGCCGACGTCCCCGTCGGCATGTATCCAATACGTCTAGCCTAAATAAAAACTTCAAGGGCAGACGGTCCTAAAGCGTCCACCGTCCCTTGACCTTTCACTCCATGTCCGCGCTCCGACCTATATGACTATGATCAACAACTAGGAGCCTGTCGGACTTAGCAGATTCGGCTGCGAATTCCTCACTTTGGCCCATACGATCTGTACGAATCGATCAAATAGTCTCAACTATTCTCACGAATCGTCCAAACCGTCTGGTCTCAAACTGAGAAACCCTCGCTCGAAAGCCTAAGTCCGACAGGCTCCTAGGGAGATTCCCGTTTTACTTTATACAACTCGAGCACAACTTGCCCCGGCTCAATTTTAAAGAGCTTCACCCGATTCAAAAATTCCTGCAACCCCTCCGGATCTCGATTGAACATGTCCTGCGTCAAATTTCGGTTTAGCCATTCTTTTCCCGTAAACATTTTCATCATGCCATTGGTGATTGGGATCGCGCCAAGGCTGAGTTTTTTAAGCCGGATATCGATATCTTCCGTCGTCATCTTTACCGAAATCAGTCCTTCTAGTTTCGCGAGCTTTCCGTCTTCATCAGCCAAATCACCGCCCATCTCCTTCGGCATCCTTACATTGGCTGCCAATTTTGCTTCATCTTGCAACAGCTCAATATCCAGATTAGGCAGGTGGTTCGTCGCCTCTTTGATCTGCGCGTACACATAGTGCAAAATTTCCCGCTGGCTAAGTACAAGCGTCCGTGTTTCTTCACTCACTGCGGCAAAAATATCTGGATCTGGGGTGTGCGCTCGGTCCATCACCACATGCTCCATAAAGGTCGATTTCTTCTCAAATCGAGCGATTTCAGATGCGTCCAAGGGCTTGATTTCCGTGGTAACCGTTTGGGTGGCAGACCAATACAGGTATCCGAGGACAGCAGCCAAGATGGCGAGAATCAGCAGGCCAATCCAGCAGCCTTTTTTAGATGATTGGGTCATACCCTCTATCTACACCGTTGAAAGCCGGCTGAAATCAAACAAATCACTTTTTTTCAAAAAAGTTTCCCCGGAGCCATAAGATCTCAAGGGAAATTGCAATACCCACATAAGAACGCTGTTTGGGCGGGCAAGGAGGTCGTCCAAGCAGCCGCCAGTCTCAGGACTGGGGCTTGAGCTCAGTAGAGGAACCATCTGAGCTCGAGCATCTTTTTTTTGCCCTTTACCTAATTATTTGCCGTTCTTTTTCCTACTTGTTGGCGGTCATGATGCACCCGATTGGTCCCGCATGGCGGATAATCGGCGCTCGATTTCAGCTTCCCGTTCTAGCTTCCGAATCCGAGCCTCTAAGTCAGCTCCTTCTTCTAAATCATCAAATTCTTCGTCGCGAGTGGCAAAGCCCTTCACTTTTCCCGCTAATTTGCTCACTTGGTCGAGAACCGCGTTTTGCTGAGTTCCGGTTGCCTTGGCCGCCGCATTGACCTCCTCTTGGACCTCCGCAAGTTTGGCCCGATTGAGGATCTCATCCTTCTTTTCTTCGAGCCGGTTGAGCTGTCGATTCAACTGTTGTGCCGTGCTTAAGGACTGGTGCAACGCGTCCTCGGCTCTACTCAATTCAACTTGAGCCTTCTCGATATCTTCCTCGGCCAACAGCTCCGCTCGCAAGGCATCTCGAGAGGTCAGCTCGTCGTTCATCTTAAGCGCCAATTTGGCCCCACTGTGATAGCGGAGACGCCGGCCTTCGGCCTCATCCATATTCCGCTGCGTGTTTCGTACTGCGCCCTGCGCCTTTACGACCGCTTTGCCCGCCTTTTTGGCGTGGTCTTCCAGCTCCTTCAAGAGAAGTGGATACATAGCCTCTGGATCTTCGAGCCCATCGAGAAATGCGTCGATCCGCTGTTCGGTAATCCGTTTTAGTCGATTAATAAGTCCCATGATATCTTTCGTGTTGCTGTGCTATTCTTGCTGCTGCTGTGGTTGCTTTTGCTGCTGCTCTTGTTTATATTTTCAAATGATCGCGTTTGTCAGAATGCGATCTGTGGCTGACTTTAGGCGTTCGGTTTTTTCGGTGGAGCCGGCTGAGTACCCGAGCATCCAAAGACAAAAGCCGCAATATGTGCAAGTCTTTCAGACTTGGCGCCGCCTCCGAAACCAATCGATGGGCGGTGCCCATCACTACGCTGTTTTCGCCTTTCAGGCGAATAGTTACCTTACGCCCAAGATACGCTAATTATTACACAGTAGGTTCCTCCCGCGCTTCGCTTAGCGGTTGAAACAGTTGAAACCTTGTCATGAAGTTTCAGGTCAGATTATGTAAAAAATTGAACGTGTTGCAGCAGGAGTTTCGTCGGGAACCGACGGCTTATCCTAGGCGGGGGTTTCAACCCCCGTTAAAATGTGCGAGCCATCGTCGTCAGGAACTGACGGTTTAGCAAAAGAGGGCTTTAGCCCGTAATCCGTCTTGTAGCTTGAAGCGTCCAAAAGGGTCGCGATAGAAGTGATGCATCGTAAAAAACTACCATTTTGGGCCTTGAATACGTGGGGCGGGCTAAAGCCCTTTCATGATAAACCGTCGGTTCCCGACGTGAAATATCGACCCATTTTACGGGGGTTGAAACCCCCGCCTATATTTAATCCGTCGGTTCCCGACGAGCGTACGTCATTTCTGCTATGCACTGCACAGTGCGCCTCCTCCCGCGCTTCGCATGACGGTTGAAACCTCCGCCTATATTTAAACCGTCGGTTCCCGACGAGCGTACGTCATTCCTCCTATGCACTACACAGTGCCGCCTCCTCCCGCGCTTCGCATGACGGTTGAAACCCCCGCCTATATTTATACCGTCGGTTCCCGACAAGCGACGTCATTCCTCCTATGCACTACACAGTGGGCTCCTCCCGCGCTTCGCTTAGCGGTTGAAACAGTTGAAACCTTGTCATGAAGTTTCAGGTAAGATTATTTAAAAAATTGAAGGTGTTGCAGCTGGAGTTTCGTCGGGAACCGACGGCTTATCCTAGGCGGGGGTTTCAACCCCCGTTAAAATGTCCGAGCCATCGTCGTCAGGAACTGACGGTTTATCAAAAGAGGGCTTTAGCCCGTAATCCGTTTTGTAGCTTGAAGCGTCGGCTCTCGACGTTCGATCACGCTCATCGCGACGGCGTATCCCACATGGGTGGGTCTCAAGTGCAACGTTGGCAACGCAAGGCTAAAAATTCCCAACTAGTCAACTTGCTCAATGGCTAATTCCATTTGCTCCGTAAGCCTGGCCAACTCTTCTTCCCGAGCCACGTTTTTTTGCAGCAAGCGAAAGGCACGCTCTGATTCTCCCGCTTCCACTGCGGAAAGAGCCTGCCGATTGGTAAGGTGTTGAAGCGCGAGCAGCTTTTCTTGCTCGTGAAAAAGATTCAGCAAGCGGCGGGTTGCCGGCTCGCTCCAGTTCTCCTTCGCATTTTCAGACTGGCCACAACTCGAACCCATTTCGTCGCGAGCAAACGCGTCCCGAGCAAAAGGTGGGGCTGTTTTTGATCCTTTTCCCGTTTGATGGGGAGTTTGACGAGAGGGGTCCGTCGCCTGTTTGGCTCGTTCTGCGGTTTCTGAAGCGGTCTTCTTCGCGGCATCTTTCACCTGCTGTGTCACTTTTTCAGACACACGTTGAAAGGTGGTTACATTGACCGTGAGGTTTCCGTCTTCGTCGCGTTCAAACCACTCAGAGTTTTCCAGCTTGCCCAAGGCCTGATTGGCCCGAGCTTGTACGATGCGCTTTGCGCGTTCGATAATATCATCCATGTTGTTCCTTTGGTTACTTCGAATCGACGTCTTCACGTGATGCGAATGTTCAGCGACGGAAGCCGAACCATTCGGCCCCTGGATCGCAAGGTGGTGGTGGTGACAGCATACGTCTGGTTTTCAGGCAACGCAAGGGATCAATTTTAGGGCAGAACCAAATAGGCCGGCAAATCGATGTCTTCGAGGTCGTTCGACTTCAGTTCAGAGCGTAGCTGAGGTTGCTCGTCAAAGGCTTCAAGATCGAGGGTGTAGATGTCGCCAAGCTTCGCCGGATGGTCCGGGTTTAGTTTGCGATTCAAAATGCTAAATGAGTAACCCGCAAATCGTTTTGGCTCGAACTCACCAGATAGAACCTCGACGACCTCAAACTCGCCCGCGCTAAGATTGTTGATATACGGCGCGATTTTTTCTGGGGTCGACACGGAACTGGTCTCGAGCAACTTCGCCCGAACCCGCGCTTGCTTTGGGACCAAACGATTCGCGAGTTCTTTTTGAATCTTTGCGTACCGTTCTTTCACTTCATCGGGCTGGAGCTGACGGGTGATCAGCCGGATATGCGACACGCTACCTTCCCAGGGGAGACCGTAGCCTTGTTGCTCTCCCCAGATCAGCGAGCCTTGCCCCCAGAAGGGTCTTCCCAATAGCTCCTTTTCAAATAGCTTACCGTTCAACCAAGCATGACAGGTTGTGTCTTTCACCGTAACGACGAGATGCAGTGGTTCGCCAAGCTTGATCTTCCCTACCGGAAAACGCACCGGCTCTCCCACCACATTCATATAAACAAACACCTGTTCGCCTTGTTGCTCGAAGTAAACATTTCCATGCCCGCTGCGTTGGGTGTAGCCGAACATGCGACCGGTCTGAATTTGTTTCGAGGTCGTAAATACGCCTTCGAAGCTAAAGCCCTGGGTGCGTCCCACGGTTTCGCGGAGAGCAAAATGATCGCCCATTGGATTCGCATGTCCACCACGCCCACGCAGCACCAGCTCGTGGTTCGGCCCGAGGTAGGCTTTGTCATAGAGAACGAATTCTTTCAGCGAGCGCCCGTCGGGACCTCGGTTATCTGCCTTCGCATTTTTCCAGCCAAAGTAGAGGCTGTAATCCGCACCACTCTGCGCTTTGAATTCAGTCCGCTGCGGCAGCTCAGAAATAACCTCGCCCCCGCCCTCCACCCAGAGATCTGGAAAGAAGTCAGCCGTCTCATTTTGCGTGATCTGTCGAAAGCTTTCCATGCGACTAAAATCAGATGCAAAAGTTCCGATGAATACCTCCACCGCCGGGCCCCCACCAATAATTCGATTGCCGCCCCGACCTTCGCGGTAGGGACCGGTGAACACCATGTAGCGCGGGTGATTCGACCAGCGCGGATGATACACCTCAAAGCCATGAATCCCCGGCGCGCCATTTAAATTTACCACCCACTCTTTTCGGGTAACCGGATCTTGCAAAACGATATTTTTATGAACCCCATCGAACTGCCAGAAAATATAACTGTTGTCCGGAGCGAGAGAAGGCCAGCACCCGCGATCCAGCGGAAACCATCGCTGCTTTTCCATCACCGCAATCCCACCAAGCGGCCAAGGGAATTGACCCGACGCCACCTTCCCATCTTTGGATAATTGAAAGTTGTTCGCCATGGTCCGCGTGCCGTCCCAAAACTTTTCTAGCGGCGCTTCACGGTGCAGGGGAGTACGCTCAATCCGTCCCCATGCTGGTAGCCCTATGTAGCCCTCTGGATCATTCGCAACGAACACCGTGTCTTCCCCCGTTTTGGGATCACGCCAAACTTCAGCGGCAAATCCCGTGGCAACTTCTTTCCGCTCGCCACCCGCAAACGGTATTTTGAAAATTTTGTTTAAGACTCGATCGGACCAAATCACCCATTCCCCGTCCGGCGAAAGAGTTGGATTCCCATAGCTACTCTCGGTCGAAACCAGGACCTCTTCTTTGCCAACCGTCGAGTCAAATTTCATCAAAGCCGATTGGCTCACCACGCCGTACACATCACGAGAATCTTTTTGATCCTGAGCCCAGACAAGCCGAAATGCCTTCCCATCCAGCTCCGTTGGCTGGTCCGTTGGTTGAGAATAAGCAGAAGAAAAAAGGCCAAGGCTAAGCAGACTAAGAAGGACGGAGATACGTTTGTACATGGGGGGCAAACGCTACCGTCCAAGACCCGTTGGCTCAAGTGCAATCGGAAGGTTTGGCGATGTGCCACCTGAAAGCCTCTGGACCTGCAGGAAGACGCCGGCCCCACAGGCAGTATCATGCCTTGCAAACCGGTAAGCTAAGCTTAAGCCCGTTCGCCATTGAGTGGCAGGCCGGCTAAAACATCTGCCATTGAGTGGCAAAACCTAGAAAAGTGTCAGACTCCAATGGCACTAAGATAAGCCGATTTGTATCAAAAACGAATGGAAATTCAGATGACTAAAGGCGCGTAGCGCTGACCCATTGATAGCCATGGTTGACGAACGAAGTGAGGAGGCCGTGGTCCCGGCGGATTCCTCCTCTAAGCCGCGTAGCGGCGACACCCAGCCGAATGAAAAGGGTATGGCTAACGATTCCTATTAATTTTGGAGGTCTCGTTTTAGTGGATTCCGGGCACAGCAGGATGCAAACGGGATTCAAACTGGGCGGGGCTGAGGGCTGAGTCCTGCGCCTCGGTTCGGGTTCTCTTCTAATATAGAGCCTACCCCTCGTTGCCTATTACGACTGCACTAAACCCGGCGCTGCGGCCGCTTCGCGACCTTGCACACGGGCTACCATATCCCGCCCACTTTGGGGCGGATTCCCACGATGTAACATGACGCAAAAAAATACGCTGGACCGCTTATCTAAGTGCCATTGGTGCCAGACTCATTTTAAGTCTGTTCTGTATGAAGCGTGTTAAAGTGGCAGAGGCGTCCCGCCTCTGTGCGAAGCCAAAGCGACTTTCGGCACCGCCTTGGAAGGACATGGTACGGACACGAAAAGCGCCATCAGCATTTGATTTCGGACGAGGAGTCTGGGAGCGCCGACGTCCCCGTCGGCATCCAAGCCAAGAGTTCAACGCATATCAAACGCTTCAGTCTCATTCCAAGCCTCTATTTAAAGTGGCAGAGGCGCCCCGCCACTGTGCGAAGCCAAAGCGACTTTCATCACCGCCTGAAAGGCGGTGGCACAAACACGCCCTTGGAAGGGAATGGTACGGACAGGAAAAGCACCTTCAGCATTTGATCCCGGACGAGGAGTCTGGGAGCGCCGACGTCCCCGTCGGCATCCAAAACAAGAGTTCAACGCACATCAAACGTTTCTGTCTCATTCATTTGTACCATCGCCTTTCAAGGCGGTGCCGAATACGCGACGTTGGCATACGCATAACTCCTCTTTCCGCCCAGAGGCGGGACGCCTCTACCACTTTATAACTCGTGAAGGTGTCGACAAAACAGGGCTCAATTCGCACCCCGTGCTAAAAAAAGCTTGTTTTCCCATCATCTACACCTATTCAGATATCCGAATAAACGAATGTAAGGAAATTTTCCCATGAGCTCAGTTCTCTTCACCTCTGAATCTGTGACCGAAGGTCACCCTGATAAAATGTCCGATGGTATCTCGGATGCGATCCTCGACGCGCTACTCGCGATCGACCCTGAAAGCCGTGTTGCCTGCGAAACCATGTGCACCACAGGCATGATTGTCGTCGCCGGCGAGATCACCACCAAAGCAAAGATCGACTATCAAAAAGTCATCCGTCGCAAAATTAAAGACATTGGCTACACCTCTTCGGAGATGGGCTTTGATTCTGAAACCTGCGCTGTCATGGTTGCGGTTGACCCACAGTCGCCTGACATTGCTCAGGGGGTTACTGCGGGCAAAGGAAAGTTCAAAGAGCAAGGCGCTGGCGACCAGGGCATGATGTTTGGTTACGCAAGCAATGAGACAAAAGAGCTCATGCCAGCCGCCATCGTT
>Ga0209187_1000373_pt1 | contig 83757 bp, 91 predicted proteins | sample BantaG_FD_187430 | JGI IMG/M metagenome (GOLD analysis project Ga0209187, IMG submission 187430) | Marine algal microbial communities from Bantry Bay, Ireland - BantryBay_4 metaG (SPAdes) (version 2) | ecosystem: Host-associated > Algae > Red algae > Unclassified | place: Bantry Bay, Ireland...
ATTTTTTATGAGAGGGTCCATGGAGGGTGTGTAAAAAATTACTCTTAAACCTAGCATGTACTCCTCTTTACGTCCATGAAAATCTGGTGATGGTTTCTGGCGGTACCCCAGGTTTTTCTGGTGATCCTAGATCTAGCCATAAGCCTCGGGGACAACATCGCCCACAGATTAGAAGACTGCTCAAGTACAGCCACTGCTGATTTAAACTCTGTCATAAACACTTTTTCCGCTCTCACAATGCCGACACACTACGTCCTCGGCGATCACGACATCTCAGAGGACCCAGAAACCTATACTCTCTGGCTAGAAAAAACAGGCAGAGATAACACGTACTATAGCTTTGACCATGGTGATGTACATGTTATCATCCTCGACACCGTCACTGGAGGCAACTCCCCACTCATGTGTGAAGATGACAAAAATTGCAGCAAGTACCTGGAAGAAAAAGAATCACTGGAAAGGGAGTTGACAGCAAAAGGGTTGTCGCATGTACAAGGAAAAATTGTAGATGCATTCCCACAGGGAGTAGCATCGCAACCACAAGAAAATCTTAAACAATTTAAAAAAAGTAGAGGCAATGAAATCGTCTCCCGCATCGTTACGATAGAAAGTATTGAAAAAATGCACAACCTCAATGCGCAATTTGTCAGAAATAATCTTGTGCGAGATAATGGCCTTCTAAGCAAAGAGCAGTTACTATGGCTCTCGCATGACCTAGCAACAACTGATAAAGAAAAAATCCTCCTCCTAGCAGACCATCCTCTTTTGTCCTACACAACAAGCAAAAAATCTTACCAGATAAACGATCGAGAAGCTCTTACACAGATTCTCAAAGATACCAAAGATGCTAACCCGAAGAAAGAGTTCGTGGCAATTTTTGGCGAAACACATACCTGGCACAAAGCGCTAGAAAATGACATTACGTACTACGGAGTAAACCAATTTCGTGACAAAGATGGTTCCTGGGCCTTGTTTTTGTGGGATGAGGCATTCTCTTTGCACAAAGTACGTGACGATCAAATAGACGAAGAGGTAGACTAAGTTTCAGTCCGAGTCAAGTAATCAAAAACTGCCCTAGGGCAGTTTTCAGATACACAGAAATTCTATCATCCCTTAATCAACTAGCGCTCCAAGTAGCGTCTAATAGCGATATAACTACTCCCCATGCCAAGTAAGACGCTAGCGATCAGCACTGTAAAAACGACAGTAATCGCTTGCCGTCCATAAATATCTGTGATATTTGCATCAGAGAGAAGTCCTTTGGCAAAAGGATCTACCAAATACACTGTAATGAACAGTACAATAATTGCCAAAAAAGCACTGGAGAGTCCATAGAGCACACCCTCAAAGATGACCGGGATTTTCACATACGTATTGGACGCTCCAACCAAGCGCATGACTTCAAATTGCTTTCTGTGAGCGTAAATACTCATACGAACAGTGTTGAACGTTACCAGTCCAGCGATAACCACAAAGAGAACACTCAGAAACGTCGTTGCATTGCGTACAAAAAACATACGATCACGAATTTCTGAAATCGTCCCTTGATTTTTGGCAAAGCTCGTCGTAGAAATGAGCTCTGGATATTTCTGCTCAAAAAAGGAATTGATCGTCTCGTAATTGCTCGTTTTTGTAGCCGTAATGACCAATGCATCGGGCAGTGGATTGTCACCCACCACTTCAAGAGCATTTTTGATGTCCTCATCATCACCAGAAAGCTCTTTAAATTTCACCAGCGCATCAGCTCGTGAGACAAATTCAACACGCTCAATTTCTTTGAGCTTTTGATCTTCCAAGGTTTCCTTAATTTCCAAAATACGCTCTTGCTTGACATCGGAATTGAAATACACACTAATATTGATCCTTTTTTCGATATTGGTTATGACTTCTTGCACAGCAAGGCTCAAAAATATGGTCATACCAATCAAAAAAAGTGTCAATGTCATCACACTAATCGTCGCCAAAGTAAGCCATTTATCTCTATAAAAGCTCAAGAACCCCTCTTTGATGGCGCGCGCAAATTTCAATGTCTTCATACGATAATCGTCTTGTATACTTACTTTACAATAAAATACTCATTCTCCCTCCGTATGATGGAAAGTTCATACGTGAGCACAATTCGTGACGTGAATAGAAATTTTTTGTAAGACGTATCTACATACGTCGTCGAAAAAAGTACATTCAGCAACGCCTGTCAGCCCTTGGCTGGAAGAAGTGTACCAAGTATAGACTTTCTATCAACCGTCATATTTGCTCTGCGCCTTATCCGAAACCAACCTCCCATCCTGGATAACAAGCACACGACGATTGATATGATCAACAGTCTGTGTATCATGTGTAGCCAAAATTACTGTTGTACCAAATTCATTGACTTTCAGTAACAACTGGATAATATTCCATGTCGCATCAGGGTCTAAATTTCCTGTAGGCTCATCCGCAACAAGCACCCGAGGACGATGGATCACAGCACGTGCAAGCGACGCTCTTTGCGCCTCACCACCACTCACTTGATGTGGATACTTATCATACTGATGCGAGAGACCAACAATCTCAAGGATCTTTGGAACCTCTTCTTCAATCTGAGCATTACTCTTGCCTTGCACCTCAAGTGCATAGGCAACGTTTTCATAAATCGTCTTATTATCAAGCAATTTCGAGTCTTGAAAAACAGTACCGAAATTCCGACGGTAAAACGGTAAAAGACTTTTCTTGATAAGGCTAATATCCTTATCTCCAAAAAGTACTCGCCCCTGCGAAGCTTTTTGCTCAGCATAAATAAGCCGCAAAAGCGTTGACTTCCCTACACCAGAAGCGCCAATAATCGTCACGAACTCACCTTGGTCAATATCAAACGAGATATCATCCAATATAACAGCACCTCCAGGGTAGGATTTGGAAACGTTTTCAAACCGAATAAATGACATAAGTTCTACCCACTAAAATTAACAGTACTAGCATATAGTATACCATACATAAGCAACCCTTTTGCATGCCACAGCAACTTATAGCTTTCCATGTAAATATGCGCTTATAAAGGCATCAATACCCCCTGCTAGCACATCCTCAACATTATGTGATTCATACTTGGTTCTATGGTCTTTTACAAGCTTATATGGATGTAAAACATAGGACCGAATTTGACTACCCCACTGGGCACTTTTTTGCTCACCACGCAGTACACGTTGTCGCTCATCTTCTTGCTCGATATACCTCTGATGTAATTTCGCTGTCAAAATCGTCATCGCTTGCAACTTGTTTTGCAGTTGCGATCGTTCATTTTGACAACTGACTACTATACCAGAAGGGATGTGTGTAATTCTCACTGCACTGTCGGTTGTGTTGACACTTTGCCCACCTGCGCCAGACGAGCGAAATGTATCGATCTTCAAATCATCACTAGAAATTTCGACCTCAGGCATACTATCAATAATTGGTAAAATTTCTACCTGTGCAAAAGACGTCTGTCGTAAGTTATCAGAATTAAACGGTGATAGCCGTACCAATCGGTGCACGCCTGCCTCGCCACGCAACCAACCAAATACCCGATCTCCAGAAACCTGAAAAGTCATCGATTTGATCCCAGCCTCAGAACCAAGAGTACGATCAAAAATCTCCGTAGAAAAACCATGCAACTGAGCCCACCGCAAATACATGCGTGACAACATTTCTGACCAATCTTGCGCGTCATCACCACCAGCTCCAGCACGAATCGTCACAATTGCATCACGTGCATCGTACTTACCATCAAACAGCGTATAAAAAGTAAGCTCCTCTACACCCTTCTCAAGAAGATCAACTTCTCCTGCAACAGGTGCAAGATCTTTCTCATCATCAATCATTGCCAAGAGTTCAATATGATCAGCAATATTTTTCTCAAGTGCCATCACTTTTTCTACCTCTACCGACAAATTCTCACGCTCTTTGGTAATTGCAGTAGCTTTTTTTTGATCGCTCCAAAAATCCGGATCAGAAACGATTTGATCAATTACAGCAATACGCTGCTTTTTGGAAGCAACATCAAAGAGAGTCCTGCAATCGCAGGAATTGTGCATGTAATTCATCAAGTCTGTGGGACAATTCTTTATGCATAATATATTTTCCTTTATCAGAGGTGTATGATCTATTAAACCACACAATCGCCATTCAAACTATCTAAGAAAAATACACAACTCAACATACGATAGTCAGAAAGCACATGACATTAAAATGTTTTTTGTCTTGAGAGATCTGCAACTTACGAGTCTTAGGCTTAACTTTTATAGTGCCAGCACTACATTTCAATATCCAGTCCCATCAATTTTGCAAGGTAAATCGCTTGCCCCATGTCTACCTTTAGACCCTGCAAGGCGCTGAGCTCGATACCAATTCCATCAATTTGCGATCCGCAAATATTCACATTTTTCATCGTCGTTTGCGATAGCTGCACACTACGTAAATCACATTTCTCAAATGTCACTGACTGAAGTGTTGCTCCCTGAAAATCTGTATCTTGAAGATTACAATCTACAAATGTAACACTCTTAAGTGTCGAACCTCGCCAGTTCGCAAGGTCTATAGCACAGCTATCAAATTTTGTGTCTTTCACGCGTGCCTGTGTCACCACAATACCCGTTAATTTAGATCGCTCAAATGTACTCTGAGTAAAATCTCCCTCTTCAGCCACTAATGTTGAGAAGTCAGAGTCATTTACTCCGCAGCCTGATATCGTAAGCTTAGGGAGTACTGACTCTTGCAAACGCACACTACGAAAAAGCACCTCATCAAAAAGGACACGCTCCGCCTGAGATCTTGAAAGATCCTGATCTCTAATCAAAGCATGTTCGATACTTTCATCGTCACCAAGAGCTAAAATTTTTTGTGGTAGCTTGTGACCATCCATACGCATTATATTCTTGAATGCATTCATTATTCACGACATCATATCGCCTAGGACTAAACTCTCCCAATTCCACAGACTAGTCGAATTGATAGAACCAAAGCTCACCATAGTTAGCGATTTATCATGTATACTTCGAATGTTTCATATGAGCCAGACAGTACATGACGTTAGAACTATTTTCTCCCGCTCTAAACTCGTTTCTGGTCAATGACTTAGTGCTCTGATGGTTTTCTTCTCTTCGGTAGTAGATATTTGCATCTGACCTCCGATAGGGAAAGTGATTAGCGGGTCAGTATGTCCAAGTTGCCATAACTACAATTATGAGTCCAATAAGTGCCATACAGGCAATTGTCATGATACCAAGAAATATCTCTCGACCTTTTGAAATAATTCCATATTTTGCTTTGTATGCGGAATACAGAGTCAACAAAAGCAATCCAAGAAAGAACATTGCAACAACATAGTCATGGGGAAATCCACTAACTTGTTCAACTAATCCAGTTCCCTTGACGAACCATGATCCCAACGTTGTTGTTGCATCAAATAGTCCAAAAAGAGCAAAGATTGTCAGATAAAACTTATACCTGTGCCTCACGATAAAACCTTTCATATGAACTTTTCAGATTGATTATCTATACTATAAAATTATATCATAGTTCTACCCTAGCAAAATATTCCACTCACTAGTCAGAATATCAGAACCAAAAGAATCGCTATAGTTAGCGATTCTTGAGGTTTTTTTATGATGAGCCATTTATCAGAGTCAAACTGACGACCTACGCATGTGCAAGTGCGTTGCTCTGCCTGCCTGAGCTAAAAGGTCTTATGGAGATGTAAGCCCCAATTGATCAAATGCGTACAGAGCGACACCCTGGCACGAGATATCGTCACCCAGATCGGTAAGTACAATTTCTGGTAAAACTTCTATGAGATCTTTTCTGATATGCTTATGCAGCCCATCAGTGAGCAGATCCCAATTATGCTGCGCAACACTACCACCCAAAACGATGAGTTCAGGATTATAAGCGTGGATCACATTTGAAAGACCTTGGCCATTAATGCGCTTAATAATCTGCATAAATTCTTGCACATTTGAATCTGCCTCTACAGCTGCAAAAAGTGCAGTTGCGGATGCATAGACACTAGCATCCTGACACTTCTCAGCTGACCACTTCGCAAAAAATCCCGCGATATTGATGCCACCCACATAGCTCTCCCAGTCATGATCGCCATAGCACACAGGACTATTCACACTCACTTGCCCCACATGACCAAAGCTTCCATCTCTTCCCAGGGCTAGTTGCCCATCCAAGATCATACCAGCTCCGATACCCGTAGAGAGAGTGATATAACACATATTTTGTGCAGCATACGCTCCACCAAAAGTTCTCCCCTTGCCAATTTTCCACTCCGCATAAACCGCCGCTTTTGTGTCGTTTAATAGCACAACAGGAAGCGCATATTTTTTGATCAGTGGAGTAGCGATATCTACTAGACCAAAATGAATGTTCGTTGGCTTATAACTCTTCTGATCTGAGAGTAATGGACCTGCCACACTCACACCAATAGAAACTATTTTGTATGTTTCACACTCCCGCGTATCCATATCATCCAGAAGGCTTGAAATACACATCACCACAAAGTCTGTGAGTTCATCACCATGATCTCCCTTTTTGGGTGTCGAGTTTGTATGTTTTTTGCAAACACTACCGTGCATATCCACAAGTGCTACACGCAAATTTGTGGCACCTATATCAACAGCCAAAACTACCGATGTTTTTTCACGATCATTCATCATCAGAGAGTCGTACCCATTTATGCTTATGATAATGCAGTTCTTTACGCACCGTTTTATGTGTCATATGCCACCACACGTTATTGAGAACGACAAATAATAGAAGTCCACTCATCAAAATACGTGCGGTCGTATTGGCAAAAAGTTGTGAGATCAGTGATCCAGTCTTGTTTGCCGTGTCACTGATCTGTTGGCTACCAGGAAATGACTCACAACGACTCTCTACTTCTTTTTGAATTTGATCTTCAGGGATGACGCTGATATCACACGCTTGCGTCTCAACAAGTTGCTCGCTAGATTTTTGCAAGTCTTCATTTGCCACACGCAACGATGCTTCCAGATCAGAGATTACTTCATCTTTTTCTTTGTTTGTGAGCGTCACAACTCTTTCAATTTCTTGTTTGACGATATCATTGCCTAACAATTCATCTGGATCAATAGGTACAGTCGTAACTGTCACTGTAGAAGAATAATCCGTTTCACTTGAATTATTGTACGCCCGCACACGATACGAATACGTAGTATCCCGCTTTGCACTACGATCAGTATAATCATCACTGTCCTCTTCTAGATCTGCAATGCCTACCCAACTACCGCCACCGACACGTCGTTGTATTTTATAGCCAATCTCATCATCGGCCTCATCATCCCAGCGCAGTGAAACAGGTCCATCTTGGAGCGCTTGAGCGCTCAATCCAGTAGGTGTATAGTCAGAGTCATCGAGGTCAACCTCATCATCATCTCTTTGAGTATTTTTATCAACAATACCTCCATTTTCAAGTGTTTCAATTTGTGCAGATACGGGGAAAGAGAAAAAGAGAAATCCTATAGCCCAATAGGAGAGGAAAAAGTAATGAAGCGTCTTTTGTTTTAAGATAAATTTCACAATGCTTGTGTATATTGGATAACGAAAGTTATCGTATCGTATTTAGAAAAACACAACAAATAAACCTTACACCATTATGACACAATTCGCGATATTGCAAAAGTGAATAAATTTTCTCATATTGAGATCAGAGAGTTACTGCTTTATCCTCCAATGACTCAGCAAGGAGAGTTTCTAACACATTTTCCAGCATTACACTCAAATCATCCTCTGCAGATTCGCGCAACGCAACACCATCCACAAAAACCGTAGGAACTTCTACGATGCCCAGACGATTTGCCTCGGTGATATCAGTAACTAATTGTCCATCATACTCACGCAAAGTGTAGCAACTTTTCATTGCTTCTACATCCAACTCTGGCAAAAAACCAGCGTAGCGTATGAAGAGATCACGTCGTAACTCACTATCGACTGTCTTCCAGGCACTATTTGTAAATAAGATCTTTGCATACTGTTCATATGAGCCTTGCGCGTAAGCACAATAGCCAGCCATTGCTGCATCTTTAGAAGCTTCTTCCAGAGCTGAAGGAATATTTTTGTAGACAATCTTCAATAGCGCGGGGTTTTGTACTTGAAATGCACTCAAAACATCGTGAATATCAGTGCATGTATCACATAAAAAATTCTCAAACATGACAACCTCATGTAGCGCATCATTCAAACCAATCACTGCACCAGTATCAACGCGGGGCGCCTCCAAAAAATGATCAATAGAAATGTCCATCACATCCATTTGCAAAAGGTACGTTCCATCACTCCTCACTGTAAAAAGATCCGACGATGCTTTATAATATGGGCTCTCACTTAAGGAGGCAGAAAAATGCATAGCTGGCGCATATGCAATATCAAGATCCCTGGCTCGAGAAGCACCTACCTCACTATCTACATCCACAATGCGGGCTTCTAATGTAGGAATTGAATACGAAAGAGCGCTCAGTAACCCATCGATCTGTTTTTTAGTTTCCGCACTATTCTCTTTGGAGCCAAAAACATCTACACTTACCCTTGGCTCATCATACTTGACCCACGTAGCTCCATCATAGCTCACGATGCGCGCTTCATCGAGAGCTCTAGCACTCAATCCTCTTTGCGTAAAAAACTGTGCCAGGTCAATAAAGAGGGTACCAGCAGCAAATCCTGAGGCAATAATTAGTAAAGACATGAGATTTTTAACTTTTTTGCGCAACTGCGGTGTTTGACAGACTTGATTTGTATGGGAATGAGTCGAATGACCACCATATGGATTTTTTTGCGCAATCGCCTTTTTTTCTACTTCCTTTTTCTCAACTTTTTTCTGACTTTCTTTACTGCCCTTTAGATATGCATCTGTAACACTTTCATCTATATTTGAAACCTCTTCACGATTCTGAACATCAGTAGCTCGAGCCACGACAGGAGCTACGATCACATCAGTGTGTTCCACCGAAAGAGAGTTTTTTGGCTTTTTGTGCTCATTGCTATGATTCCGCTTTTTATTCTTCTTACTCATACAGGATAGTTTTTGAATTAATTCAATGCAATATACTAGAGATCACCTTTTAGAAATGATGTATAAAAAGAAGTTGAGATAAACTGCTATATGCTAATAATGCCCTGAGGATTGGTCTCAACTACACCTTCCTGTGTGTCCTCCGATCCCTCTTCTAAAGGAAAAATTTCGTCAGAGAGATCATCACTCCCTGAAGAGTTACGATCAATATCTAGCAATCGCTCGATGGGATACGCGTCTGCACTCTCTATAACTTGCGGATCATCATATCCGATATAGAAGTATGTACTAGCAAACGTTTTTGCCATAAAGCCCCATGAAAGTCCCACAGCAAACAAAAGGATGTAGTGTCGAATTGTTCGTATCCGCATAACAAATGATAAATAATGACCCTAAACTGTACCATAACAAAAAAAACCCGTCAATCAGGCTTACATAAAGAGACGAAAACAAAAAAATGATACGATCAAAAAAAATATTCTTCATTTTTCTTCCTTCGAGTCCTTAATTCCCTAGGAACATAGTAATAGTATAAAATTCTATTCGACGTTATCTTCTGGAGTGATAACATACGCCCTTTCTTTGTATGGTTCGGAGATCAGTTCCACATCATCACGGTCTATATATGACAACTCTACACTTGCCTGACCACCAGAAACCGTCACAGAATAAAACGCCCCTGGGTGATGCCCATAATCACGCAAGTCCTCTAAAGAGTAATACTCTACGCCATTAGTTTGCTCATACACATGTGCTCGTAGTTGTCCCATAAATACCGCACTGACGTTATATTTCTCAAAGAGCTTTCGCAACGCCAAAGAGTTTTTGATCGACTTTTCTTTGTCCCCATCCCTCCCAGATTCTCGAACTGAATTCACAAAGGCACCGTGATGTATAAATACAAAAACATGCCGTTGTGTCTTAAGTTCTTCCTCCAACCATTCAAGTTGCTCTTGTGGCATAAATCCCCTACTATAATGCGATACATTTGCATCATATGGCTCACTATCTTCTGTAAAATTTGAATCAAGCACGATGAAACGATAATCATCTCGATCTACAACATAAGGAGCTTTCGGCGAATCTGTAACTTCTTGAAATTCTACACGTGTGATTGCGCGCATCTCCCTATTACCGATCACCCACAGAATTGGCACTTCTATTTTTGCCAACTGTGCTCTTACAAAAGTCAAAGCGTCAGAGCCGCGACTCAAATCCTGATCTTCCCCATTGATCATATCTCCAAGTGAAACGATAAAGTCAGGCTCAAAATCACTCATACGACTGCGGAAAAAAGCAAGTGGCTTCATATACTTTTCAACAGCGTAATAGCGGTCTTCTATATCGCTTGCAAAACTATAATTATCCTCCATCTGCAAACGAAGCTCCGTAACAACACCAAACTTTGTAATTTGATCCGTATCAGTCTTCCTTTCCCATGACGGTTTTGTAGCAACTTCCACCGCTAGTCGTTCGTTCTCAAGAGCTTGTGCGCGCAAAAACTGACGATTACCCACATACCAGTACGCACCTAAGACCATCCCAAAAAGTCCCAGAAGCAAAAAAACAAGCTTATACTGGGAAAGGATCGGAGCTACATTTTGTAAAAAAATCGTTTTGAAACGCTTCATTAAATATCATTTTGTTTTACTCGGTCGCTTCTTCATGTTCCATCTGAGCAGTTTTCTTTTGTACTGCTATGCCATTGAGCACTTTTTTTATTTCATCCACGCCCTCATTGGTGAGGAGTGATAGAACAATAACCCGCTTATTACACTCCTTAAGGATACCACAAATTCGCAAAACTTCATCCTCAGAAACTTCGTCAGACTTTGACAAGATAATCCATTCATCTTTTTTTTCTAGCTCAGAACTAAATGCTACAAGCTCCTTACGAATAGCTCTATAGTCTTCTAGTGGATGAGAACTGTCTGCGGCTACGAAATGAAAGAGCATGCGAGTCCTTTCAATATGTCGCAAAAACTTATGTCCAAGACCTTTCCCGTCAGCAGCACCCTCGATGAGGCCAGGAATATCCGCCAAAATCAAATCATAATGGACACCAAGGTGCGGCTCAAGCGTCGTAAATTGATAGTTAGCAACTTTACTCGAAGCGTTTGTGAGCTCATTAAGAAGACTAGACTTTCCAACATTAGGATAGCCGATAAAACCAACGTCTGCAATCATCTTCAACTCCAACCGAAGCGCATCAATAACCTCTCCAGGCAATCCATCGTTTGCACGCATCGGTGTCGTACTTTTACTAGAGCGAAAGTGAAAATTGCCAAAACCACCATTTCCACCGCGAGCAATGATAAACTCCTGACCCACAAATGTCATATCATAGTTTTGGCCATGATCGAGATCTTGTACAAGCGTACCAACTGGCACAGGGATCACACGATCCTCACCACTTGCGCCTGTAACAGTATTTTGATCACCACGACCACCATGAGCTGCTTTTACTTCTTTTTTGGTACGAAAAGGTCGAAGTGCTCCAAGATCACTAACACCACGCAAAATCACATCTCCACCACGACCACCGTCCCCTCCTGTCGGACCCTTGGTCATGAGGGTCTTCGAAAAACGAACGACACCGTCGCCTCCATTTCCCGCATTCACTCGAATTGTTACATCATCAGTCAACATGAACACTAGCTTTATCAAAACCCGATGGCGGGTAATCATCTGAATTAAACTCTTTTGCAATTTTTATATTGATCTCTCCAAGACCCAGAGCTCGCACTTTATCATACAGCGCAGACTGGAGAGGCTTTTGCGAATAACCAAGGACGATAGTATTAGGCTCATGCTCAACAATAACCTTCTCCTTTCCATCTAAGTGACCCATCACTACATCCTTAGCGATACCTTCACCAAGGATAGCGGCAATACGATCCACTTCATCGTATTCTGGATTTTCGCCATAGGTGTGAGCGATAGCAGCGTCACGAGACACAACCACAACTAAATGCTCCCCATACGAAAGAGCTTGTTGGAAAAAATCACGATGCCCATCATGCAGACCATCAAACGTACCAAAGACCATCACCTTTACTAAATTCATACAAAAAATAAATCACTTAAAAGATTGCACTATATTTATATACAAATTTTATAGTACACTTAAATAACAAAAAAGTCAACAACTTACTTGTTGAACTGAAGGTTGAACTAAGAGATAAACCTATACGAAGGATTTATAAAAGCGACCATAATAACCTTAATTCACTCCATAGATCACCTTTTAATCATTATGTCACATATCAAGACAATCCACATATCGACTCAGGACCACCCTTGCAGCTGTTTCGCGCTACTACTTCACAACACGTTATTGACTATTCGTTTTTTGGCAAAAAGTACTATAGTTCGAACTATAGTACTTTTTGCTTTTTTGGAATTTCATACAACACTCTCACAGCGAACTCTAATACCATCTCCAATTAACAAATCCACGTAAAGCTTTCGGTCTGTCATCCTCAGCTTGACTGGGGATCTGCCCCATGTAGGACAGTTAATTAGAGATGGTATAATTAATACCCTTGCTCTAATCAAGTGAATATCTCATGAAAGATACGTGTTGATAAGTGAAGACTTATACTTTTCGGGCATGTATGCACTGGCACGCTTAATCTTTGTATCTAAGCCATAGCCTGCGATGACTGTCTCCAAATTTTCTGTAAAAACCTTTTGATCGTAGCCAAGTAAGATAATATCAGGCGCATACTCTCCAATCACAGCATATTTATCCCCATCTGTGACACCGAGGCGAGCCTGACTCACATCATCCTGTTGCAAGACATCCTCAAGACGCTTGTCCTCACTATTGTTGGGCAATCTTTTTTTTACCTGCCCCACAGTCTCATCCCGCGCAACCACCACCATCACCTCATCCCCCAACTTTTTAGCCTGTGCAAAAAGTACTCGGTGACCCTCATGCACCCCATCAAATGTCCCGAATAGTAGAATTTTTTTCATATAGTAAGTTTACAACAAATCTTCAAGCAAGTACGATCATGAAGTTGCTAACCCAGCGTATGCAGGGTACCAAACAGAAACACTCTCTTCATACAGTATGTCTAAAAAAAACCAACGGATTAATTAAATGGATTAGCTGAATCAAATAGAAACTCAGCGTGATTATTGATAATATCTGAACTAATGTTGTATTTTTTTTGATACACGAGATCCACTCCACCAAAAAGCGCTTCACCCCAATCAAATCCTAACTTCTCACACATGGCGTTTACAACTAATTCGTTCTCACCCTCTATCTCAACATACGGCTCTAGCCATGGCCATTGATCAATGACAATCTCTACCCCATCCATTTCCCATTTCTCCCGTCGAGACTCTTGATATGATTTCCGTCGAAACCCAAGTGTATCAAGGAAAGTTTCAGCTTTTGCAAAAGAATCAACAACCAACTCAACCTCTTTTTGATCTGTTATTGAGGATCGCTTATTTTTTTGTATTGTATCTGCTGTTGGTGTAGCTTTTAAAGTGAGTGTAATCTGATCATCCTCATCGCGAATACGCAACCAAGCATCGTCCCACAGGCAACTCTCTGGTACTGCATAACAAACCCTTGTCTGCATAAAATCATTTTTGACAAGCTTAGCATCTAAACTACGCAATTTCTTACGCATCTCATCCCTGTTGATTGGATAGAACGTTGCCTCATATTCAATGTTATCACTCATTCCCTTGATTTAATTTTTTAGGATCCAAAAAGTTCTAGCTGACTCAGGAACTCTTTCTCGAAATCTTTGGGAACGACTGCGCCTACGGCGATGTAATCAATCTCATCAGTTTTTTTCTCAGCATATTGCTTGAGTAATTGCGCGTCGATATGCTCTTTGCGCATAATTTCAGAAAAATCAAAAACTTGAATGTCATGCTCATGACATTTCATGACAAATTGTGACATCTCCTTTTGTGATCCCGTATAGTTGGTCATCGGGTAGAGAGCCGGCACATAATGTGGCCTCTGATCAGCATCCGAGAGGTGTGTGATCAGATTAAGCTTCTCCTTGGAGAAATTGCCAATCTCAATGCCTAGTTGACCGATCGCATTTGCTGTAATACCAGCGCCTTTGGACGCATCAGCGATCACAATCGTCTTCATGGAGCGGTACAGTTTTTCTGCTTTGTTTTTTGATAAGGTTTCAAGGGCACTGGAATCACCTCCCTCTCGTGGCTTCATCAGTGGAAAGAGCGTTACTTCTCTGAGTGTTTTATTTTCTAGAAATGCAAAGAGTCGCTCACCAAATCCAAACCCACACGTCGGTGGCATACCATACTCAAGCATTTCTACAAATTCCCAGTCAGGCATCATCGCTTCATCATCACCACCGTCCAGAAGCTTTTGTTGCTCCGTAAAGCGAAGCCTCTGATCAACAGGATCATTGAGCTCGCTATAACCATTCCCTACCTCTGCGCCAGCAAGAATCGGCTGAAAGCGTTCAACCGAGCGACCACCCCCATCTTGTGAAGACTTCGCGAGCGGCGAAACAAGTTGCGGATGACCCACGAGAAAAGCAGGTCCAGCGATGTTTTTACGGCAATATTTCCACAAACTATCCATAAATCGCTCACGATTGTCACCTTCATAAGAGATCTCCAGCTCTTCGAGCTTCGCCTGCAAATCCTCATCGCTGATCGCATAAATATCAACACCTGTCTGTTTCTGAATTTCTGTAGCGTAGTCAATTTTTTGCCACTCATCAGCCAGGTCAAAAGAGTGTCCTCGCGCTTCAAATTTTGTCGTTCCATAAACCTCCTGGGCGATAAATCGGTACATCTCCTGCACTAAATCCATACCATCATTATAGTCAGCATAGGCCCAATAAAATTCCATATTGGTAAACTCTTGCAAATGGTTTGGGCTACTGCCCTCGTTTCTATAAGCTCGCCCAATCTCAAAAGTTTTTTCGAAACCACCAGCCATCAATCTCTTTTGCCAAAGCTCACCGATCGATATACGCAAATACATATCCATAGAGAAATCATTATGATGCGTTGCAAAAGGTCGCGCCTCAGCTCCCCCTGTCGTCACCTCGAGTGTCGGTGTTTCCACCTCGAGAAATTTATGATCTTCCAGAAACTGACGCGTAGCACGCCAAAAAGCAGCGCGTCTTGTGAAGAGATCGCGCTTCTCAGGGTTGAGTGAAAAATCAACGTAGCGTTTGCGATACTGCTCATCCTCGTCTTTAAGTCCGAAATGATCTCGCGGCATCGATCGCAGAGCCTTGGAAAGTAGCGTCCACGACTCAGCCATCACAGACTCTTGACCAGCCTCGGTCACAAACACAGTGCCCTTTATTTGTACAAAGTCACCCACATCAACCAATTTCACAAATGGCTTATAGGTTTCTTCTGCCTCAATTTGCTTCTTTGAGATAGCTACCTGCACACGCCCAGTAGCATCTTCGAGATCTATAAAAGTCAGATTGCCATGTGTTCGCTTTGAGCGAATACGCCCAACAACGATTAGACTCTTCCTCGACTCTTTCAGTGAAGTAAATACATTGAGCACCTCACCAATTTCATGAGTTTGATCACTTTGGGCAGGATAGGGTTCAATTCCCTTTTCATCCAGACGAGCGAGCTTGCTCATGCGTTCTTCGAACTCATTACCCACGTTTTCTGTTTTTTGCTCACTCATGGAAGAACCTTATGCATATAATAATTTTAGTGTACCTTTTTTGACTGAATAAATCAAAAAATCCCCTCACAGGATTTTTGACGTCGCAAAAGAATTCTTCTGATTACTTCACTTTCAAGATCTCATATTTAATCTCTCCTGCCGGCGTATTCACAGAAACTTTATCTCCAGGGTTTGTGCCCATGAGCGCTTTTCCAATAGGAGACTCGTTGGAAATTTTGTTTGCTGCTGGGTCTGCTTCGTTTGAACCAACGATCTCAAAGACGATCTCCTTACCTTTTACCTTTACACTCACCCGAGAACCAATCTGCGCTGATGTGTCTGCATCATCATGTTTGGCGATCTCCACATCCTTCAAGAGCATTTCCAACTCCAAAACGCGCTGTTCGTTTTCAGCTTGACGTTCCTTAGCCGTTGAATACTCCGCGTTTTCACTCAGGTCACCTTGATCCTTGGCCTCCTTGATCGCATTGGCAATTTCTTGACGTATCGTTACAGTACGCTCCTGCAATTCATCTTCAAGTTTTTTAAGTCCATCTTGTGTTACTAATCTAGTCATATGTTTATTTTATTTTGCAACGAATTGAGCATGCTATCGACAATTTAAATCACAGGCACTCTCATCAATTCGCAGTAATAATAAGAATTTAAGCACTTTGCAGACGCCTCTATGCAAGTAATTGTTTCAAGACATGACATCAAGCACCTCTTTGCAAAATAGCGACTACACAATAGTGAATTGTAAAAGCTCCGATGAGAATATGTGAGAAAGACATAAAATCATCAAAACATGGACTCAATTTTACTACAGGAGATTATTGCTGTCAACACGATAAAAAACCTGTTGAATACTGAATTATATACATCAGGACTTTCGCACTTTAGTGCAATTTGAGGCGCACACTAGTATTTTACATAACTCACCTGCCTGCCGGTAGGCAGGTATTCACATATGTTTTTGGAAAATACTGGTGTAGCAACGCCTGTCAGCCTTTGTCTGGAAGAAGTGCGCCAAGTGCGAAAGTCCTATAATAAAAAATTGAGGGAAAGGGAGTGCCTAACGATCAATCACCAAAGTATTACGACTACGCCGAACCTTCTCCCAAGAAACAGAGCTGTCGAGATCGCAGCGATACCCAAGTGCCACAACCACAAGTGCATGATAATCAGTGTTTTCAAGGTCAAGAATTTTATCAAATTTCCCAGCCTCAAAACCCTCCATCGGAGAAGCGTCAATACGCTTATGTGCAGCAGCACCGAGTAAAACTCCAGTAGCCAGATAAACCTGAAGAGAAGACCATTGCTCTACCTCCTTTTGTGATTTACTGGCAATCAGATTTTTAATCATGAGCGCATATTCGTCCAAACTGTCTAGTGCGACACCGCGAACAGTACTGACGCGCGCAACCATTTCATCAATATAGTCATCATTTATTTCCGTGCGGACACACATCACGACGATGTGAGACGCGGTCGTGAATTGTTTCTGCTCATACCCAGCAGTACCTAACTCTGTCTTCAGGTCATCATCAGAGATAACGATGAACTTCCATGGCTCCAATCCAAAAGATGAGGGGCTCAGAACTGTTGTATCGAGCAAATCATCAATATCAACTTGAGAGACTTTTCTCTGCGTATCAAACATCTTCACTGATTTTCTCCAAGCCATAGCATTGGTAAGCGAATCTTTCATAAAAACTTTTAATCGTCATATAAGAATCTTGAGTATACCACAAATCCTCTCTACCTCAACAAAAGCAGCCTGTGGCAGGCTGCTTTGTGTATGTCTCTAAAGCGAATAAGCTAGCTCTTATGAAGACATATTGCCCGATAGAGCTGCATACCGACAACGCTACCGACGATTGGTCCAAGGATATACATGATGTTGAGCGAGCCAATGCCAAAGGCAACAGCAGGGTTCAGCACACCATTTGATCCAACAGTCGCTACCATAATACCAAGCAGCAGTGATCCACCGACGACAAGACCACTCATAGATGCTGGGGCCTTCTCATAAACGGCAGATGCTATACCAAAGGTAAAGAGCATCATACCAATTGCTTCAGCTAGACCAACAGTCATGTCACCCCCTACTGTAAGGTCAAGTGAACCCAGAGCAAAAACGCCTGTAGCCACAAGCATCGCACCAGCAGCACCGATAACCTGTGCCACGATATAACCTGCTGCGTCAGAGGCAGAAACCTTCCCGATAGACAACAAACCAAGCGTTACCGCTGGATTGATATGGCACCCCGACACATGACCAATCGAATACACAAACAACCCAAGCGTGAGCATAGCCACAACCGGTGTCCACGTAAGCTCATTTGCAATAGATACATACACTGCAAAAGTCAGTGCAAATGTACCCAATGCCTCTACAAAGTACTTATTCATAAGTCTCTATATAATGATTTATACTATAATATTAGCACATTAAAGAGAAAATGGCATTACTCACGAAAAGCAAACTGAACAAATACCCACATTTTATCAACCATAGAACTTTCGCACTTTAGCGCTCCGCTAGCTGGCGGCGCAAGGCACATCACCCACGAGTCCCGTCGCTCGCAAGTATCAGGACAAGTGAGAGGACTCAAAAATACTAGCCTAGAGAGAAAACGTAGCTTGTACCCCTTTGAGGGTAGGAGCTGCCCCTTGAGGGTAGGAGCTGCCCCTTGAGGGTACAAAGTGAGGAAGTCCTACTTATACACCAATTCCCTACCGTACCAGATCGATGAGATAATCCTCGAGGCCAAAGATCCACTTCTGAAAACTGGATGTCCCTACCAGCTCATTGAAAGTATAGAGCGTGCCAGAAAAGATGAGATACCCAAGAATGGCAAAGATTATACCAGAAATTAATGAAGTGGAATGGGCAGTAAATGTTTTAGAACCTATATTTATTGTCAAATCCCTCCCTGCAAGAATTTTCCATAGGCGTCCTTTCTTATCAACTCGATCTGCATAAAATGCAAGTATAATGAGCGGTAATGACAACCCAAGTGCGTATGCAAAAAGCAAGACACCACCCATAAACATAGAGTCAGCTATCGAAGCCAGAAGTAAGAGAGAAACGAGAATTGGACCAATGCATGGTGTCCATGACAAACCAAATATCCCACCAAAAACAAACGAGCCGAAGTATGTTGTAGGTTTTTTGCTATTTTTAAATGTAAATCCTCGAAAACCTTTCCCGCTAATGATATATAAGCCAAATAGTATTAGTACAATACCTGCAATTTGAGAGAAAAGTGTAATATTTTCTTTTAGTACAGCACCAAAGAAGCTCGCAGACATCCCAAGTGCGATAAAAACCAATGAGAGCCCCCCAAAAAACGCCAGTGTCTGCCATACAAGCTTTTTCCCACGACTACCAAAAGTATAAGCAATAAATGCCGGGATCACTGGTAATGTACACGGCGACAAAAAGGAGAGAAATCCAGCACCAAATGCAATAAGTAAAAGAAGAACAAAAGGTCCTTCTAATTTTTCTAAACCTTCCTCGCTAACAATAAATTCTTCTGTACTTGCTGCATTATCTACAATCAAGTCATTTACCCAAAATTGACCACGAGCATTTTCCACAAGAGCAAGAGTCTGTTGAGATCTTTTTTGATATTTTTCCAATAAATTATTTTGTAGGGCGTAGGCCGCACTTTGCGCGCCGTAATAATCCTGATCACTACCAATAGCAACGCTTTGAATTGCTCCGAGTGATGTAAGTCCGATATGCAAATACGTGTCACTTTTTTGGGTGTCCTGTGTCTGGCTTGAGAGGCGAAGCATAGCCAGAACAGCCAGACCATTTTCCTCCGATGGCTTAGTCAAAGAAATCTGTTGCCCAGGACCGTAAAGCTCTTTATCAGGACTATTTCGCTCAAAGAACCCTCCACCATACCAATCATATAAGTTTGCAATCATATAATCTGCAATCTGTTGCGCTTGAATGAGATAAGTTTCATCTTCTAAGACTTCATAACCTCTACTAAGAGCTAGAAGGATGTAGGCATTGTCCAGTAGCATTCCACGAACACCCCGGTCACCATCATCTTTGTAATAATGATAACTCCCCGACGCATCAATCATGTTTTGTCCAAAAAACTGCAAAGCCTCTTCAGCACTCTCTTTGTATATTTCATTTTGCGTATCTTGGTATAAACGCAAATACGTCAAAATTGCCTCAGCGTTCCAATCAGTGTATTTTGTTTTTTCGACACGCGGTTTATCCAGTGGTCGAGGATTCTGTCCAAAATACGCATCCTCACCATGCACATCCGTATTTCCATAAAACCCACCATTTTCTGTGTCACGCCACTGCTCCTGAATAAAAGCATCCGTCCCACGTACAACCTCTTGGGCTTGCGTATTATCACCACGTAGTTGTAGCAAATGGTGGTACACGTTTAAAAGGCGAGCATTATCATAGAGCATTTTTTCATAGTGTGGTGGCGTCCATTCTCGTGTAGTACCGTATCGATGGAACCCTCCATCTAGAGGATCATAGAGATTATAATCGTCTACTATACCCTCGGGTGTAGTGATCTGGTTTGTAAGTGTTTTTTCTACTGCTTCTATATACCACTGATCACCAGTCTCCTCATATTGGTCCAAAAAGTAATCAAGAGCCCTAGCTTGAGGGAATTTTTGCCCATCCCCAAAGCCGCCATATACCTCATCAAAGTTTGCTCTGGTGAATTGATCGTAAAATCGCAACACTTGCTCCAAGCTCGCCTGCGTGGGAATCACACTCTCCGTTTTTTCGTATTGATAACTCACACTATTTGAAAAACCTGAAGTGTTTACAAAATTGACAGCTTCTAACAAATTCGCTTTCATATTTGCAATCGGTCGCGGTCCAGAAAACCCATACAATCGATCACCATTAGGTGCCATCACGGTAGTAGACGGCCACCCTCCTTCAAGAAATTCCCTGGTGAGATCTTGCCTTTTGTCTGCGTCGACATAAACTGGAATAAACTGATCATTGATTGTAGGATAGATCTCCTCATTATAAATGTAGCTATCACTGGTATAAACATGGCACCAATAGCACCAACTTGGCGCAGTGAGCACCAAAAAAATTGGCTTATTCTCTTCAATCGCCTGAGAGAAAACTGCAGGGCCATAATCCTGCCAATCAATACGCCCAGACAAACGCATCTCTTCTGCGTGTTCAAAAGTGTAATGATTTGTCGCATGCCCCACTCCTGGAATAGCTATGCAAAACATAATAAGCAAGAAGGCGAAAATAAAAGATTGTCGCAAGATCGTATTCATATTTGTCATAAGTCTTTTTATGATGTAAAGTATACTTTACATCATATATAATTATTTCATATTATGCAAAAAACAAAGACATTTTTTAATCACGTGTTCATCTGTGCGGCAATCGTGATCGTTTTAATAGTCCTGTATCGCACCATCGATAACTCTACCGATAGCTCCACCAATCGTTCCACTGAGCAAACAAAAGCCACTAGTGATGCTAATGTGCCAAAAAATACTGAAAGATCTTCTGTGCCAAGCACAACAGTAACCCAAACCTCACCTACCATCGTCCTCGACAACCTCGGTGATCCACGACAAGAAGGTCACACACCAACAACATTTAAAGGTAGCGGCACTGGTCTCTTCATTGGTGATAACCTCAACGAACAATTCCCCGCTGATGCTGGGTTGCAAGCTTTTGTAACATTTGATCTCTCCACTGTACCTGCTGATAGTACATTTGAAGACATCCAACTTTCATCTTCCTTTGCCCGCACCCAAGGTAATCCACTAGAATCACTCGGGAAAATAAACGTAGACCTCGTGTCATACGAATCGTTTTCACCATCACTATGGGATCTTCAATCACAGCAAGTTGCCTGCATATTTGAAAAGCAGCAAAATCAATCTTTTCGCTGCTCGGTAGCTGAGGCTGTAACAGCGGTGCGTCGTAGTGGTGCGTCAAAAATATCGTTTCGATTACGGTTTGACAAAAGCGCTGACGGCGACGGTTTGCAGGACCTGATCTCATTTCGAAACTATGATCCAAACGCAAATTTTCCAGGCCTTTTTCAATTAACCTTCAGCACAGACCAAGAGACCCAGCAGGAACAATTGACGATTCCCATGACTGTGCACCGCCTGGTCGAAAGTGGATCTTTCAGCACAGCGCGGTCAACACAAAACATCCTCAAAAGTCTAGAGCAAGCCCAAGGTCTATGGGCTCCAGCAAATATAGTCTTTGACACCGAGGTCATTGATACCATCTTGTCACAAGACCAACAAGATCAATTACAAAGCGGTGATATCAGTGCGCTACAACAAATCTCGCAAGGATCACCAAATGCCTTGCAAGGGTTTTTTATACAATCACTCGATGGTATAAATGGCATTGCCTTTGGTGGAAAATATTTTGCTGTCGTAGATGAAACGACCGTGTATGACTACAGAACAGTCGCCCACGAGATTGGTCACCTTCTTGGTTTACCACACACAGATGAAAGTATTGGACGCCTCCTCTATCAAGGCTCTGATGGTCACATCCTATCAGAGTCAGAAATCGAAACGGCGAGGGCGAGCGCCAAGCGTTTTAAGTAAAGGTACAGACCATGTATATATTAAAGGAATGCCCTTCTAGCGTATGATTTTTTACTCTTTGAGGAAGTGTGTTGTTAATGGATCCCCTGAGGTAAGATTTTTGAAAGTGCAGACCTCACCATACCCCAGCATGTGATCTCCACCACCTGTAAGGCGAGAAAAGCGAAGTTCCGCGTATCCAAGACAATGATCTAGGACCGCATGTGACTTAAATAGAGAGTAAGGCTCCTTCAAGTTTTTCATCTTGTCCTTGTTATAGCCTGAACTATAGCCAAAGCGTCGTACCAATGCCTTTTGGTCTTTGGACAGTAATTGCAAGATACCACGATGATTGCTGCGCACATTTGCAAGCGTTTTAGTGCCACTGCATAGCGCCACCATAAAAGCTTTGGGCTCCATAGAAACTGGTACGACGTATGTACAAATGTTCATATTGCATACACCATCTTCGTCAATCGTCGATAACGACCAGACAGGCCAGTCCGCACGATTCCACAATTTGGTTCTGATTGTTTTTGTCATGTGCGTTTTATCTGTGATTAGTGAAGAAACTTTTCACACTGCTTCCAGTATGTAAAAAAAGATTTATAATAGCCTTGCACTTCCGGGAAAAGCCATTCTTGTGCATCTTGCGTCAGTGATGCATTTTTCCACAAAAAAATTGAGGGATGCGAGCGCACATACATTTTTTGTCCATCTGATAATCCTACAGCAAAATCATCAAAATTCTGCACAACAATCTTGATATCTGGCAGCATGTGACGCGCAACCGCCACGATAAAACTCATCACACGCTTTGATACAGGCATAGATTCAAACCACCTTGGTTCGATGAGAAGTACGCGGTGTACGTCTTGATTTTTGCGCCACTGTGGATCAAGACTAAAACTATAATACAGACAAATGTCACGACCATCAGAAAAGTCTACAGCCTCAGATGAAGGTAGGTGCACGGGCAAGTCAACCTGGATGGATTGTCTGAGCTCTTTTGGGACATTCACGTCCATGGTTCGCTCTCTATCAAAACTGAGAAAAGTCCTCTCTTGTAGTGATCCCGACCAGTGATTAATCAAATTTTGATCCACGAAGTATTTCTTGGAGATGGAAGTACCGGCCACCCACTGCCAGGAAAGCATATTAGAAGCAGGATCACCATCCAAAAGATGATAGTACATCCACCGCGATGGCTCGTACCAATCACAACGACCAAGATTGCAACAAAGGGAAGCAATACTCAATCGTGAATGGTTATGGATATAACCAGTAGTATAAAGCTGATCGATCTCATAATCAATAATCTCAATCCCTGACGATCCTTGGACAATTGACTGAGGCATATCTTGGCGCTCCACGCTATCTTGCGCAAATCGCAAATCTTCAAAGATTGCCTCACCTTTAGCTTCCCACACACGCTGGAAATACTCCCGCCAAGCAAGTTCTTGGATAAATTTATAACTGTCAACCAACGAATACTTCTCAAAGACGAGGTCGCGAATAGTAGGCAGCGCCAAAACCCCACGTGAAATGTAGGGCGATAACCGCGTAACATGACCATCTAGGTTATTACGCGTTTTAGCGTATAGTACCGGATCAATATTCCTCACCGCTTCACATAACTCGATATAGCTTTTCAGACGTAGATGATCCATCACTGTACAGGATAAAAAAATTAAGACACGCTATCAATAGTTTCTTTCAGAATACGCGCAGAATTCTCAAGGAGCTCTTGCTCACGCTCTGTGATATCTAAGTGAAGCTGCTCACACACCCCACCACGACCAATCACCGCTGGCATACTAAGGCATACATTTGTGACATTATGATGCGTCCCATCCTGGAAAAACGACACCGGTAGTACATTTTTTTCATTATGCACAATTGCACTCACCAGCTGCACAACACCCGCACCGATAGCGTAATACGTTGCCTGCTTCCCTTCAATGATCGTATAAGCAGAATTTTTCGCCTCATGAAAAATCCGATCCTTTTCTCCATCACTTAGCTCAGGATGATCAGAAAGTTTCATATTGCCAATTGCTGCAGTACTCCACAGTGGCAACTCACTATCCCCATGCTCGCCGATAACATAAGCGTGAATACTTTTTGCACCAATACCAAGCTTCTGTCCAAGGAGGTGGCGTAGCCGTGCAGAATCCAAAAGCGTCCCAGTACCAATGATCTGACGTTTCTTCTCAGGAAACATCTGAGCACTTACATATGTCAAAACATCCACAGGATTTGTCACCATGATGAGTATCGCATCAGGATTCTGTGCAAAAACCTCTGGGACAACTTTTTTTATTATAGATGTATTATTTTTAACCAGATCAAGCCGCGTCTCCCCTGGCTTCTGAGCTGCCCCACAAGAGACGATGACCACACTACTATCTCCACAATCTGCGTACGTACCAGCATGTACATACGTCGAACTACAAAAAGGCACACTGTGCTGTAAATCCATAACCTGCGCCTCAAGGAGCTTTTCATTGAGATCAATCATTGCAATCTCTTCAGTCGTATCATGAGAGATCAAACTATACGCAATCGTAGATCCCACCATACCAGCACCAATAATTGTCACTTTGTTTTTCATACAGTTAAACGATATTTCTTTTATTATTTTACACATTTCCAATATAACACATTTGCACATAGAGATTTCTCCCTGTTCTAGTGGTGCTAGTGGTGCTAGACAAAATTTTAATCAATATTTTTGACAAATTACTCTACTTACGCTAGTCTGACTTTTACCAATAATGTAATTATATGAATTTTCTTAAACGTTTTTTTTCTATTGTGAGCATAAACACGCTGATTGCTACTTCCCTAGCGATGGCTTCAACTGCTGCAAGCATTTACTATAACTGGAAGATCGATTTTCCACTGACGATCATCGGTATTGCAGTCGTCTTCCCGATCGTTTTTTCGATTGGGAGCGCCTACAACCGTCGCGAGCAGGCCCTCGTCCAATACGGCCTCATGAAGAGCATGGGTAGAGCTATATTTTTTGCTTCCAGGGATTGGCTCAGAGATAACGACGACAAAGCACGCAAGAACATAGAAGACTTTCGCCTCCACACAACCGCCATCTTTGCAGGATGTTCTGAATTTTTCAAAGCCACTCCCAGTGAAGCACCGGAGATAGAGCAAAAGATCTACAAAAACTTTTCAAACCTCTCACGAACCATTGAGGATCTCCGCGATCGCGGACTATCTGGTAGCGAAGTCTCACGTGTGAATGCCTACCTCAACAGATTCATCGGTGCTTTTGAAGTACTCAAGCACATCTATCAATACCGCACCCCACGCACACTGCGCCTCTATAGTAAGTTTTTCATCTACGCAATGCTGCTCATCCTCGGACCCTATTTTGCCCTTCTGGGTGAGGGTCAAGAATTTTGGCTGACTTACATCAAGCCAATCTTATTTGCGATGGTTTTCACTGGTCTCGACAACATCCAAGAGCACTTAGAAAACCCATTCGATCAAGTAGGTGAAGACGACATCCGCATCAATCCAGAAAAATTCTACAATTCCCTACGGTAGCACCATAGAAACTGACATCGTCGAGTAATTTATGCTTGTGAAGTAATACACTAGACTACAATACTGTAAAATGCTATGCTGTTTTTGTATTTGCACGTAGAGCCTTCTCATTCTCAAACAAGCAGGAGTAACCAATGGAAATCTCAGCCGCATTTCTAAAGCCATATCGAGGCGGGCAACTTCACATAAGAGATACAAACCGAGCTCGCGTAGGATCAATCCTCCATACTCAAGTTCGAGGGTACACAATAATTTTTCATCTTAACTGGATGGCAGTCAAAACAAAAGGTGAAGCTCATTTTACGGAAAGTAAAAGGGTTCGCTACGCAGACGACTGGGGATACTACGACATTCAAAGACCCATAAGCGAAAATCATTACAGTATCCTGATGTTCGACAACCCTCACTATAGATCAGTGTCTGTGCACTTAGCCGAAAGCCCACAACTCTCATCGCTAGATTCTCTCTTAGGAAAGTAAACTGCTTTCGACAAGACAATAATATCCCAAGCGTTCTACAACGTTTGGGATATCTTTTTTATCAGATCGTGGAGACCTCTACGAGTAGCGTCATCCTATTCACACCAGGTCAAACTTCCTTCACATTCTGCAGTCGTTGCGCTCAAGCCATCTACACACTGACCAGAAGCATCTGCCAACTTGTATTCCCCAGCAGTCATCGTAACGACAGAAGAAGTACAGCATTCATTATCCTCTTGACCTGAGCACTGCGAAAGAAGATCATTATAGTATTGTAATTCATTTGGTCGCTCTTTTTTAAAGAAGAAAAAAAGTACAAAAACGACAAAGACAAGAATAATAATCAAAACGACTTTAGACATAGATTTGTTTCATAAGATTTACCTTCTTATTTTACCACAGATATTTAGTACAATCATTTTCAAACAAAGCTCTGCAGCTACTGAAGCGCCTGCTTTTGAATGTTTTCAATTTCCATCATAAATCCGTCAGTAGTGTCTGACGCATTAGCAACTGCGTCTACATCAATCTCAACAAGCTCTTTAACGATGACAAGGTTGTCAATGGAAGCTTCGAAACGATCGTGATAACGCTGGCTTTTATTGTCGATAATATAGCCGATAATAAACACATCCTGCACAATATCATGTTTTACGAGAAGTGTGACATCCAAACTCTCAATCAATTTTCCATGATCTGTAGTGTATTCTCCATTTGCAGTATAGGTTCCACTTGTATAGACTGTTTGCGTTTCTTGAGAAGATTCTTCCTCAATCTCCTCTTGAGTCGAAACGACAACGTCATCGTCAGAATCATCCGCAGCCACCACATTCTCACTGGCTGCGCTTAGATCGATAAATGCTTCTTCGTCTTGATTCACCTGTGCTTCTATAGCGATCGCCGACAGCATATTGTCCGCTGAAAGATCAGGTGCATAATACGAAACCGTTGTAAACGTCGTACCGCAAGCTACAAGAATCGTTACAACAGAAGTACTCTCTAAACGAACACCTGATATTTTGTTCTTATAATACGAAGCTATGCAAGAATAGATAATAAGTCCAGAAACAACCATTATGAATAAAACAAGTAAGAACATTTTAGCAAGTGTAATTGGTATCGCTACAATCGGTACAGCAGGCGTAGCAAGTGCACACGTAGGAAACGCCGAAAACCCTGAAGCGATCAAGGAAGCATTAGAATCAAAAAGTTACAGCGCCTTTCAAGAAGCTGCCAGCGAGAGTAAGATCGTCGAACAAATTGGCAATCAAAAAAAGTTTAATAAGCTCATAGAATCCAAAGAGTTACGTGATGCAGAAAATCCACAATGACTGGATCGACACTACCAGCGGCGATAAAATCCCCGAAGGTGATCTAGTACAATGTTTATTTTGTGATAAGTCAATCAAAGAAGTTCAATCAATCACGAAATCACCTACTGGCGCGACGATCTGTGATGAATGCATAACACTTTGTGAAGAAATCATTACTGAATCAACAGCCTAACCGATCCCAAAAAAAGTCAAAAATCAAACGAACGCCTGGCCAGCGTTTTTTTCTTACCGAAATGCACACAATGAAAACCTCCATGTTCAACTATAACAATATAACTTTTCATCTCATCGCGTTTTGGCAAATAGTACTATAGTTCGAACTTTAGTACTATTTGCTTTTTTTATTTTTTTACCTCTTTCAAAATTGTGTGCTTTTAATGCTTTAATTCAAGTACCCGATATTGACTACAGGGGTAATTTGTGATACATTATCCAAACTACTCAAACGTGAGTAGAGCACATTCACAGTTGTAATTTTGCAACTATTTCGAGGATAGTTACCATGAGATACTCTTTAGACATACAGGCAACCTGGACCGAGGGGTCATCAAATCCACAAGGAGGACATGACAAACGAGATTTTGAAAGTAAAGATACACATGCAATATTTGAGGCATCATCATTGCAAGAAGCGCAAGAAATCGCGCGCCAAAAAGTCACACACTTCTGGAAAAGTTTACCAAAAAAACGACAAAACAGCTTTACCTGGCAAAACGAAGATCCAAGGGTAAGCGCAACCTTAGCTGAGATAAAAACACTCGAATACAAGGATCTTCTCGTACCCAGCAAACAAGAAAAAGTCGCTTGATTGATCAAAAACTACCAGACCAGTTAAACGTAGCCGCAAAAAGGGCTGCTCATGAAAAATGAGCAGCCTTTGTACTTGTCTCAGAGGACCCCTTAGCTCATCGATTGCAGTCCAAACATATTCCCTTCACTGTCTGGCCATACACCACGCGGCGCAGTCCACTCACTAGAAAGTATTCTTTACCTTTTTCTTGAGCTTGATTTACTTATGAATCTTCATAACGTATACTTACAGATACTATAAATGAAAGTCACGAAGCAAAAGAAACCCCAAATCGCACAAAATCCCTATAATGCTACATATGAAAAACCTTCCCTATATCACCTTTTCTCAGGTATCGAAATCCTACGATACACCGAACGGTCAAATCGATATTCTAAAGAACATCACCACAGAAATCTATCAAGGTGAAAAAGTTGCCATTGTCGGACCTTCTGGCTCAGGAAAAACTACCCTTCTCTCACTCTTGGCAGGTCTCGATCGTCCCAGTAGTGGAGAGATCACCGTTGGTGAGCAGGAAATTTCAACAGGTGCTGAAAAAATGCTTGCCAACTACCGCAACACCACAATGGGCATAATCTTTCAATCATTTGAATTGATCGTACCGTTTACTGTAAAAGAAAACATCACAGCTCCCCTCGATATTGCAGGTACTGAGAATCCTGATCGAGTCAGCAACCTTCTAGAGCGCACAGGAATGACCCAGCGAGCAAACGCCTATCCCTCAACGCTCTCTGGTGGTGAGAAGCAACGCGTGGCCATCGCTAGAGCACTTGCACACAACCCAACACTGATTCTTGCGGACGAGCCAACAGGGAGCCTCGATCAGAAAACTGGTGAGTCAATTTTATCACTGCTTCTTGACGAAGTAACGCGAGAAAAAAAGACTCTGATCGTTATAACACACGATGAAGCAATTGCCAGAAAAATGGACCGAATTTTTAAGATAAAAGATAAAAAACTGCATGAAGTTACATAGGTACCCCTTTTGCTATAGTGTACGTATTCTCATAAGGCAGTGGCAAAAGTACACATTACCAGCCTTCTCTCTTTTGCTTACAGCCTTGATTGTAACGCTTATACTAAGCTTGACGCAAAGCACATCTATATACCTAGAAGATCAATCAAAGGCTCTTGTGGGAGGTGACGCAAAAATCATTACTAGCTTTCCTATCGATGAAGAATCTCTCTTACAAGGCATCCCTACCCCACCAACCGCAGGCTCTCAGATTCTTGATTTTAATGGTACCATTCGAAACACCAATTCAGATGATGTACTCTCTGCCTCAATCGACGTAGTTGATCAGTCATTTCCACTTTACGGTATTCTTGAATTAGAAAACTCACTTTACGAAGCAATCAGTGCCGATGAAATCTTGATAGACCGCGCAGCCGCCCAGAAACTAAGCCTCACCGTTGGCGACACAGTCTCCCTAGGAGACGTTAGTTATGTAGTTTTGGACATCATTACTCGTGAACCAGATGCACTATTAAACACTTTTAGCATCTTTCCCAAAGTGATGCTTTCTAAATCTGGCTTTGCGCGCAGCGGTATCGACACCAGTCTCTTGCGTGCGCAATATTCGTACGCCTACAAATTTGACGCACTTTCAGAGCAAACGATATCATACCTACAAGAAAAAGCTCGTGAAAATGACACGCGTCTTAGTCTGGCAAATGACGATGACTCGAGATTTTCGTTTGGCTTTGACATTATTGCGCGATTCCTGATTGTTGCAGTTTTGATCACTGCACTCCTTGCAGCAGTAAACGTCTACGCAAGTGCTGTTTACTTGTTAGATCGTTTGCAACAAAGCATCGCCGTATTACGAGCACTTGGCGTGCCACTGCGCTCTATTTATTCGATTGTTCTGCTGACTTTTTCCTATATCGCAATCGGAGCAAGTGTCTTGGGTATCTTTGGTGGATACGCTGTTGCAACATACGCCCGAAATATCTCACAAGGATTTCTTGCCTTTACATTACCCGCAGCCGTATCATTTAGTCACGTCCTCCTCGTTTGCCTTATCGTAGGCGCCACAGGGGTCGCAGCACTTATTCCATCACTGACGAGACTCTCCCAGATCAGTCCACGCGAACTACTCCTAGGAAAAACCAATACATCGCAAAACAAACACTCACTCTTCTCACTTGTTTCTCTGACAAGCCTTGCTTGTATTCCCTTATTACTTCTCGCCTCGTTTTTACTCAAAAGCATCCTTGGAGGACTAGTCACCATTGTGTCCGTCATAGGGGTATACGTGATCATCTCTCTGATTTATAGAAGCGCGATCCACATAATCTACCGTGCGCGACACAACTTTAATTTTAGTCTGCGTAGCATCATCTCTTACAAACATCACGACGGACTTTTTGGAATTGTTTCATTTACCTCGCTATATGTTGCCCTTACAGCCTTGTTTGTATTGGCACTTACGCAAACTTCACTACAATCATTTTTGACAAACGATATCGGCGCTACCGCACCTTCTGTGTATATGCTCGACATACAAGATGAGCAAGTGCAAAAAATCACAAACCGCTTCTCAGATGTCACACTCTTTCCAAGTATCAGTGGTCGAATTCTGACAATCGATGATGTTGATATACAAGCAGCACTCAATGACAGCAGTGAGGACATTGATCGCGAACTACGAAGAGAATTTACACTAACATACCGCACCAACCTCATCGAAGGCGAATCCATCATAGCAGGAAATGCTTCTATAGGTGAGCCTGGAACTGTTTCTGTAGATGAAGAATTTGCCCAACGGGCAAACATTGCAATAGGATCACGTATTACCGTTTCCATTCAAGGATTTCCTGTCACCACGCAGGTCACAAGTTTACGCGAAACCCAAAGCAGAAACGGCCTCCCGTTCTTTTACTTTGTCTTTTCACCAGAAGACCTCTCGTCTTTCCCTACAGGGTACTTCGGTTATACCTACGCTCAGAAATCCGAGCAATCAGAACTACTTAACTTTGTTGCAACTACAATGCCAAACGTCAGCGTCATCAATACCACAGAAATTGGCGCACTCATCCAAAAAACTGTCTCTCTCCTCCTGACAATTGTGTTATATATTGTTTTACCACCCTTTATCTTGGCCTGTGCGCTCATCCTCGTACTCATCATTTTGCAACACGCCACGAGAAGGCGTGATGGCGCACGCTTGTTAGCGCTTGGTGCCCTACCCAAGTGGATCCAACGACAGTACGTGCAAGAAACAATGAGTACAACTTTCTTAGCATGCATTGGAGCCTACAGCACAGCCACTCTGGCCACTTGGTACATTGCTACACAGTACTTGGAACTTGAATCGTTTACATTGTATAATAATCAAATAACCTACGGCCTTATGGGCATCTTTGGAGGATTATTTATCCTAGGAGTAGTTCTCTGGAGAAGTGACAAAAGACCATTACGTGAATACCTCTCCTATGAAGACAACCGCTAAAGTTCTCATTGGCATCACCCTACTCATCATCGTAGCCATTCTCGGCTGGTACTTTTTGGGTATGACTGACAGCGATCCTTCTGCTGCACCTACTCCACCAAGCCAAGGGACTGTAACCCAGCTTACAGAGCAAGAAGATCCCAGCACTATCCAAATCATCGCCTTTGGCGACAGCCTCACCGCTGGCCTCGGACTACCCCTCGCTGAGAGCTACCCCGCCCAACTAGAGCAGCGACTCAAAGATCTCGGACAAAACGTACAAGTCATCAACAGCGGCGTCAGCGGCGAAACGACAGCTGGCAACAACGCTCGTGCAGAATTTATACGCTCCCAAAACCCTGACATGGTCATCCTCGGCATCGGCGGAAACGACGCCCTGCGCTTTTTGTCAGTAGAGGAAGCCTACACCAACATGCAAACAACGCTTGAAACTCTCCTCACAGGAGACAATCCACCGAAAGTACTCCTCCTCAACATCCAAGCTCCACTCAATGCGGGCATTGAGTACAAAGAATCTTTTGACGCACTCTACCCAAAGCTCGCATCAGAATTTAACGTACCACTAGTCCCCTTTGTCACAGAAGAAGTAGCCAGAAACCCAGAGCTCCTCCAAGCAGACGGCATCCACCCAACAGGAGATGGCTACACCCTACTAGTAAATACCTACATCCTCCCCGCCATAAAACAACTTCTTCCAGTGACTACTCCTTAACATCTATTGTTACAAAAGTGCCAACTTAAGGCCATAATATAACATTGAGTGATTACTCATATTTCTAGACACACTACACATTTTTACTTTTTTTCATTTGAAAGTAATAAACATGATCTCTCTTTTTTGCAGGTATAATTTTTGTAATTATTTTCTCGGCTTCCTTTTTTGTCTCACCGCATCCGATGTTTATAGTACCGAGAACGCCGAACCAACCTTTCTCAATGCCTCGCTTGGAGAGATCCTTCTTGAGCGTTCTTGCACTTACCTTACCCAATAATTGATAATACAACATTTCTAGTGCATCATTTTTCCTAGAGAGTGAAACGATTTCCTTCATAAAGTGCTCTCGAGATTTCTGAGATTTCATATAGCGAATCATCTTCTCCTCATCAGTCTCTACAGGCTCTTGATCTTGATTGGCAAAAGATGTAACGATAGTACCTTCCAGTTTAGCTTGAGCATATATCTCATTTAATTCGCGTCGCATATTACCACCAAAATACACATTATGATGCATCAATATACCATCATAAATGATGTAACCCTTAAACGGTAGGAGTGCAGCACGCAAATATACAGGTGGTCGCATATGAAATACATCCTCGAAAGGATCTGTGAGTGAACGCACTGCATATATATAAGACTGGTTACCATCTTCATCTTCATTGAGAAATAAGGCGTGTTTTTTGAGAACTTTGATAACCATAAATTTTCCAAACACACATTGTTTCCATGATCGTACAATCTCTAATTCATCCAGAGAGAATGAGAAAGGATTGTCTTTCACAAAAGCATCGATCACTTGTGCATTACCATACAATTTCTCCTGAAGTATCGCCACATCATCCAAGTCGCACAAAGCGCGAAATTCATCAGGGGACTCAAAATCTCCATCGACTACCTTCTCTTCTTTGTTTACATAAAAAAGAAGAGCTGGATGTAGCTTGTAGAAGAGATGTAAATCCTCCTCAGGCATTTGTTGAGACATAAGCATTTTTCAGATTTTACTTTTGGGACTCCCTCACTTTTCACAAAGCTCCAGCGTGCAGAGTATGCGAAGTTCGACTTCTTTTGCCTGCGAAGTCGTACTTCTCCAGTGTACGTAGGACTGTTCATAAAACTGAAGAAGTCCTAACCTTTAAAAGTCTATCATTTTTGAGAAAAAGCAACAATTCTGCTATGCTCACTATATATTTAAGAGAAAAGTTAGACACCTAGCAATCCCTCATCAAAGATCATGAGAGCGTTTAAAATAGATTTCTGATGCAACGATTGAAATCAGATTTTGTACGCATGAGTAAAAAATCATAAATCGTACATGCAGCAAAGACATTGTTATTTAAAGTAGAAGATGCAAAAACAATGAATAATAGGACTTCCTCACTTTTCACAAAGCTCCAGAGTTCGCAGTATACGAAGTCCGACTTCTTTTGCCTGCGAAGTCGTGCTTCTCCAGTGTACCTATGACTGTTCATAAAACTGAGGAAGTCCTAGAAGAAATAGTAAATCTAGAGCAAGGAATTAAAAATGGTAAAATGAAAATTATTAGCGTATGACCAAAGAGCAAAAAGAGCGAGAACACCGCATCGCATATGAGGTTGTAGTTGATTGTTATACACCAGAAGAACAAATGATGGGATGGTATTATTATTTTGAGGATGAGATATCCTTTCCATGTTCAGCTCATGTTACAATAGCACGCAAGAATGCGGCGCTACCCAAGGGTACAAAGGTGACTATTCTCGGATTAGAGGATGAAGAAGAATGTGAAAGAGGCATATTTGTCATTGTAGAAACACCTGAGGGAGAACATACTGTCCGACCAGAACATCTAGAACCCACCAAAAAAAATGTGAAACAGGTATTCGATGATTGGAAGTGGTGGACTGGGAAACTATAAGCAACAAACACATAATTTGATAGAGAGAAATCATATGAAGAATGCTGAGATATTTGCGCATCTGGGTGATCGCTACGTTACTGCAAAATCAGTGATATCTGTAAGTCCGGAAACACAGAAGGAGTACATCGCATACCATGAAAACTTTAATGTCGAAGAGTATACCGAAGAAGACTGTCTGAAAAAATCCGATGCGCTTCTGGGACAAAAGATATCGGATGAAGAAAGCCGTGAGCTACTCTTCGCACTTGCACATATCGCGACACTTCCATGTATCAAATTACTGGAGCAATACGTCACGATATCTTCTTTAGGTGAACTCAAGGAATGGGCAATGATGGGATTTGAGGAAGCGTGGCTCCATCATATCAACGAAGAGATGGGCGACAAACGCACACTCATGATGACAGGCGCTGGCGGTGAGGGTGACATGCTACGATATTATGTGGTTGTCAGTAGCATAAGCGACTTAACGCAGGATCAAAAGAAGACGATTTCCGATGCCTATTATGCAGTTGCAACTGAAATCGATGTAAGCATTGAAAATATCGAATATGAAAAAATTATGCACTCATCACGCTCTTGTCATCATTTGATATAGCACTTTCCGACCCAGTCGAGCGAGGCGTAGAAAAAGCAAACACTGATAATGAATTCCTTCGATATCACTATTACGCAACAAACACAGAAAAACCCACACAAGAATTGATTAATAAATACTTGAGAAAAGTTGAATCTGAGGAGTAAGAGAAGTAGCCAGAAACCCAGAACTCCTCCAAGCAGACGGCATCCACCCAACAGGAGATGGATACGAACTCCTCGTAGATACTTACATCTTCCCTGCCGTAGAACAAGCTTTCTCAAAGACCTCATTATAAAAATATTTTCTAAAAATCCATAAAAAAATCGCTCACTGTCAAAAAACAATGAGCGAATTCACACCACATGTGCAGATCTCTTTCTAGCACCTGACAGTCACGATCAAGCCGTATTTACAGCATCGAATTGTCGCTGTTGTTCGTACTTTTGAATTAAGTTTTCAATCTGCTCAACAGTGACATCACTCATATAACCGTCACTTTTAATTTCGTGTAAGGCATGACAAATCACTGTTTGTGCAGTACTTGCTTCATCTAGTGCATCAGCCTCCATAGGTAAATATTTACCTTCACACTCAGGATCAAGGTTAAACCATCGAATGATCTCCTCAATTACGAGGACATCTGGCTGATACGTATTACAGTACTTCAAGGACTCATGAACATCACGAAGCCATAGGAGAACATCTGGTGTATACGGAAAATCCACCCACTCCAAATCTCGCATTTTCTCATACAAATGCTTATTTTGCTGCATATTACGCACAGCGCAAACATTTTCACTTGGTATGGTGACCACAAACGGCAAGTCTGAAAACCCATCAATACCCTGCCCTAACTCTTCAAGGTCCTGCACAATATTATCAACAATCCGTTGTGCAGTTTGTTTACGAGTGACTAATTCTGAAACCATATTGTTTCGTGAAAAAAAACCGATAACACCTTTTGGTTGATGAGGCGCAGATAATCTCATAGGGGGCACATCACGCAAAATAACAGCAAGCGCAATGTCACCATCTGAAAGACGAGTATCAATCAAACGCTGCGATATATCTGGTGCAATACACGTAAAGAATTTATCACATTGCACATGCTTTGCAACGATAGTCCTAATTGCCGTCTTATGGCGACATAAAAGTTGCTCTGCAATCTGACGAACTGAACTTATATCAAGGTACTTAACCGTAATCTCTAACATTCTTTTCTCCCATTAAAGTCTGCTTACATCCTACATGTACGCAAGTTACGTTCCGCATAAGTAAATCACAATTCTCGCATTATTGTAAAAAGTTCACATGGTCAACACATGATATTGCCAACATCCTTCCGAGGACGAGAGATCTATATCCGCATACTATAAGAATACACAAGTTGTACAAACTACCGTTTCATCACAACATCCACAAACCAATCAGTTTGGATTATTTCATCTGACCACCTCTGGACTTGCGGAAAGTCCGCAAAGTCAAACTCGCCTTCCCGTGTACGCATGATCTGACGGATAAATGGGATGATCGCGATATCAGCTAGTGACGGTCGATCCTCCACTAAGTATTTTTGATCCTCCAAAGCATTTTCAAGCTTTCCAACCATCGTACGCAGTAACGCTGTATCACCAATATGTGCAGTCGCATCGAACTGCCTACCCTCACCATACTTGAACCGATCGATCTGATGTTTGAAAACCTCATCACACCACTCAAACCAGGCTGTCATCTCAGTGTACGCAGGGGAATTCTGAGCAGGTGTATAAGCCACCTCCCCATGCGATGCGTCCAACATAAGCATAATCTCATTTGACTCAGTATACACGGTCTCAGATCCAGACGATGTAGCGTAACGTAAAACAGGAACGCGAGGGCGCTCAGAAACTCGCTCACTCCACCCTCTCATCCAAAGAGTCCACTGTCGAAGCGGCTCCTCCACCTTCTCATAAGGAATCTCTTTGAGATAAAGTAAAACCCGCACCCGAATACAAAACGGACACCTCCGATAGTCATGTAAGATGTATTTTCCTTTCATAAGTAATCTTAAAAATCAGATACTCTGCTGTCCACTATACGTTTTTCCGCACTTTTTTTATGACCTTGTATGTGGTAAATAGCACTACCAAAGGTATCTCTATCGGGAAGATATAAAATGATTGAGAGCAACCCTCGACTGGTGAGCATGTAGAGCAAGCGCCACTATTTAAATTTGTCAAAAAAACAAGAATACCTGAGCCAAGCATCCAAGACTCAGGGGGACAAGCGCAACATTGACCATATTACATGAGATCCTTAATCATAGTGTTCTCATAAAAACCTATACTTACATGGTAACACAGCTCTAAAACGTAATTCTCTCTTATTTCATAAGACCCTTAGATAAAGGTACGACTTAAAGAGATCGCAGAATACCAGACAAGGAGATTACCGCACTACAGCGTGTGGCGTATGCCACACAATGTCTACAATGAGTGCGTTACGGCTTGTAAAAATAAATCCTCTCTCGATGAAGAACTGTTATATGAACGATGAAAAAGCGTTCATCACTCGAGAGTAAGAGACGAAGACTGTAGAATTTGATCAAAAAAATGTATGTCCTCAAACGAACCAAAATATCCAAAAGTTGGATGTGTATAGTGCTCGTGATTAGGGTATACGCGAAGCCAAACAATATCATCAGGCGATGGAGCATCCCCAAAAATACTTGTATCCAGAGTCTGATAATAAAACGGTAAATTGTCTATAAGTATTGCCTTACTGTCTATTGCCAGTCTCTCATCTGACAAATACGTGTCTTCTGATGGGATAAAATTGATGTAAATCTCTGTTAGCTCTAAGAGAGACTGCTCTTTAGAGGGAGCCACATCAGTCTTAAATAATGAGACTTTTAATAGATCATTTAATTCACCATTTACTTCTTCAAGCACCCATCCTGAAGGAACTTTGGTAGAGAAATTCCTATTTGGGTTTGTATAATCCTCCCAGTAATTCTCGTCATTCAGATTAGCTAGACTAGTTTTTTTAATTGGTTGCGCTACTGATGGTGTGGAGATGTACTCTTCAAGCGATGTCCTATAGAGCCAAAAACCAAGCCCAAGACAAGCTACCACGAGCAAAACAACCACAAATGAAAAATTTCTATTCATATTTTTATATTAGCATCCTTTTATTTTACCATATGGATGATTGATTTTCATCATCACAATTTGTGGGACATGCCCACGGAGATTCTCTTAGTAGAGGAAGCTTGATCGTCTAAGAATTTTTTTAAGATAGTTTTCTTTGCTCATTATAGCCATTTTTCTGATGACAAATTTGAGAAATTATGATAGTGTAAAGGAATTATTGTAGAAAAAATTCTACAATATTCTACTAGCTCTACTAAACTTTATGACAGGAGACTGACATGTCTGAAGAGAAATTAGCACATTGTTCATTTTGCGAAAAATCCCAAAAAGAGGTTCGAAAGATTATCCATGGCCCCTCAGTTCTTATTTGCGACGAATGTGTTGACCTATGCAATGATATCCTACTTGAAGAGGGAGAGTTAGAAATTTTCGGAGATAATAGCGATGGTTTATGCAATGAAGAAACCATCAACGTACAACAAGTAATTTCTAAATTCATCCCTGACTCATCGACAGATTTAAGTACTATTTCATCCACATGGTTTCTGAGGCAATATCGCCTATCACAACGAAAAATTGCCGAAGAAAAAACAGGACATTAAAGTTTGCCTAGATGTGACGTGTAGACTCCTATCATTGTATTGGTAGGAGTTTCTTATATAAAAATATGAGCAAAGCTTAAGATTCTAGATGGGGCGTATGCTGTATCGTGTGTGACGCATGCCCTATCATGCCCTGAGTATTTAGGGCGATATAGGAATATGCTTACTTTATTGACAAAATAGTGATAGTACAGTAAATTTTATTAGTAAATTTCACAGAGCTATGAGAGGTATTTATGTCTAGCGTTGAAGGCTTAGAATCTAAGATTTTTAATTATAAGGTTGATTTTGATTTCATTATCACGCCAGAGACACGCCAAGGTGAGGCTTGTGATCACCTGAAACTAGTACGATGCTTTATCCCAAAGCAATCGGATGGAACAAAATGTGGGTGGCATTTTTTTATCATTGGATCTCAGTTGAATAATAGATTCATGACAAGTCTCTTCGAGTGGGCTGATAAGTACTTCGCAGAGCATCTACTGTATTTCCACGGAATGAAAGACGAGGAAAAAAGATGTCGCATTATCCTAAACCCTACTGGGAGGTATGAAGAATTTTGCAAAAGTTCAAATGCCACCAAGTGGATTAGCTTAGAACGAGATGTCGAAATGCGAATATCAACATAACAATCTTCAAAACGATATCACGAGGCGTGCAATAATTTTGCCGCCTCGTTTTTATTTCTTAAATATGCATGAGGAGAGTTTGGAATTTTAGATGGGGCGAATGTCCTACGATGTTGGAACTTTTTTGGCTCTAAAAATGGGTTAGTTGTGCTATCATTTGAGATACTTGATTAAATCGTACTCATGGAAAATATCTGGTTTATTGTCGCTGTAACTGCAAGTATCGCCTTGGGATTGCAAGGCTTTATCAATAAGGTGATCGTAGAGAAAAAACACCCAAGACACCTTAGTATACCCTTATAATATGTAGTCCAAATCCCTTTCTTTGTGATAGCTTGGATGGTATTTGGGTCGGATATTTCTTGGGAATTGACTATCATCGGAATTATCTTCGGAGCACAAAACTATTTCCTCGTTCGAACGATCTTTGTTGCTCTCGCAAATATTCCCGCTTCTCTCTACTTTATTGCATCACGCATCACCCTATCGCTTGCGCTTCTCGTTATTGGCTTAGTATTCTTTGGTGATTCTATCTCAAATATGGAGTATATCGGATTCTTTTTGGGATTCGTTATCTTTGCTTTATTGGTTGAGAGAGATAAAACTACAGAAGCAAATTATAAGGTTGGTCTCTACGCTCTAGCAGGCTCAATCCTTCTCATGATACTTGGTCATACGATCGTCAAGTACACAGCGCATCGCGTCGAAAATATCTTCTACCTCCATACGATCGTCTCGATCACAGGCGCATTACTGGCTTATAACTTTGCTCGTCCTAAAATCTCGTTCTCCTATCCAAATCTGAAAGAGATCATTTCATGGGGCGCACTTTACGGACTCCTTTATGGATTCACCATAAACTTTGTGTATGCTGCTTATAAAGGAAATGACCTAGCAATCACATTTAAAGTACTTTCGTATTCGCTCATCGTATCAATCGTTCTTTCACAGGTTTTATTTACAAAGAGAAGTTCACCTCTAAGAAAATTCTGGCAATCATTCTCACGGCTGTGTCGTTGTGGTTTTTCTTCTGATGCAGAACTACTTTACCCTGAGATCGATGTATTATAATCGTCACACTCGAAGTCCTCCTCTTCTCTAAGCAAATACTCTACATATTTGAACATGCAGTTCTTTGCTCCCTCAAGACTAGCGCTGATATCATCAATATCTTCACCATCTCTAAGTCTCAGGATATTCTCATGTAACACAACGACGTTCTTTTGCACTATTTCATCAAAATACCTCCTCGCTTGTTGGTCATAGTAATGCTCTATAAACACTGTACTCGAAAGGTTGTGCTCATTCCATAAACCGATACTTTCCATATATTCAGACCATGACTTATTGAGAACATCTACATTTTCCTCATTCTGAATGTTTTTAATATGTCGTTCAGCATAGTATATTCGGCCATTGCCATTCTTGGCTAGAACCTTTACAAATTCGCCCCTGCTCTCTGCACGCTCATTCTCTGATGCAATCTTCTCGCTTTGGTTGTTCAGAAATTTTGGCAAGAGCCAATTCCCTACAAATAGGGTAATTGCCAAAAGAAAAATATTGTACACAGTTACTTTATTTGGTTTTACATAATTCCATAATGATAAAACTTTCCTTAAACGAATCACGCAATAAGCTTGCACAACACTTTTAATTTTCCAAATTTGTTTAATATATTTGACTTTCATCTATCTATTATATGCCCCCTGTCCCCAAGTGCCAAGTACACGAAAATCTTTGATTTTTGTGTGTGCAGGGTTTGATGCAAATCAGGGTCGTTAATCAAGGTAGAGGCCAAAAAGACATCTCGATCAGAATCTATTCCTATCGAAGAAGTGACTGAATTTAAATTTGACAAATCAATCAACGGGGGTGTAATATAAGAATAAGGTTGGTCAATGAACCCCTTACTCAAATCCACTCTTCGGAGATTGTTATGAAAAATGTACATTGCAAGTTCTGGCCTGATGGCAAAGGCGTTGCTCTTGATCCAAATGGCGATGATAGACGACCTGACCTTGACAGTAAGTCATATCAAATGGTGACGGAATGCCTGGGTGATCCAACCGGTCTTGGTCCAGTGCCACGAAGTGAATCTGGCATCTAGCTCAAAGGCAGGGGCGATGTGATGCAAAAACGGACCGAAATATTTATTTCGGAAACCCACAAACGCGAGGTAGGCTAACGCCACCTCGCTTTTTACTTACTAAAATTTGCATGAGGAGAGAAAGCCTGCCTTTCGGCAGGCTGGGGATTCACTTTTCACTTCGTCCCCAGCATCGCCATGCCCTTTGGGTAAAACTTTCAGCCAAAGGGTGATCAACCTTCGGTTGGCTCATCCCTATCTAATGCGGAGAGACAGGAATTTACCTGTCCAGGCATAAACTTCTCATCCCTTTCTTAACTGCGGAGAGACAGGGAATCTCACGTCGCTCTCGCTCCTGCGGAACCCACGGTTCCACAAACCTCCTCCACAGGAAAACTACCGTCTTCCCAACCCCATGTACCATACGGTTCATGGGACCCCTTTCCCAGTTCGAATCTTGGCGGAGAGACAGGGATTCGAACCCTGGGATCTCTTGCGAGATCGGCAGTTTAGTAAACTGCTGCTTTCGACCACTCAGCCACCTCTCCATATATATAGTATATCGTACTGGATTCGCCCTGCATACGCTGGGCGCCCGGCGCGTGCCGGGCGAACCCTGGGATCTCTTGCGAGATCGGCAGTTTAGTAAACTGCTGCTTTCGACCACTCAGCCACCTCTCCATTGTACGATCAATTTTCGACCCTTGCCCAGCGAGTAGTGGGACTCAGCCACCTCTCCTTTTTTCTATCTCCTTATCATACTGTAAAAGAGAAAAAAAGAAAGGGTAAGGAGTTCACCGCTGTCTGCTTGATCTAACGGATTGAACGTAGTATACTGATAAAACTGTAAAATCAAGCGTCTTTAGGAGGGGTGCTAGAGTGGTTGAATAGGTCACCCTGCTAAGGTGATAGCCCTTCACGGGGCTCGAGGGTTCGAATCCCTTCCCCTCCTCACAAAGCTTTTAGTATCGGGTAAGACCTGAGCCCTTTATTAAAGCCATTTTTGAAAATAAAAAAAGTAGATAGTGAGACAGAGAGAACGAGACTCGATATTTCTGACTAACTTCCTAAAAAATGAAGTGATTGAGTTAAATAGATAATTTGTGTATATTTAGAAATAATTGCTTCAAATTAAAATATAATATAATTAAGAATTAATCTAATGCTATACTAACATTTAAAGAATCTGTAATATACTTTGTTATTACTGTAATCTCATTGATTGGAGTAAATAAATTTCTTATTGTTTTTGGTGAGCGTTTTCCAAATTTTGCTAGAGGGAATCTTATTGATCATAATTTCGTATTTGGGATCGTTCTGATCAGTTTACTTGCTGCGGGAGCGCAGTATTACATTTATCAATGTAAAGATTTAAGAAATCTATTCACGAATAGTATTTTGATTTCAGTTATATTTACAATTGCATTTATTGTATCGTTTCTTTCTTCAGAAATTATTAGTAGTTTTCAAAAAAATAGCTATTCATATCTTTTCAATGTATTGCAACAAGGAGTTCCATTTTTCTTTTTTCTCTTTTGTTTATTCATGTTTATTATGTACATAGTCAAAAGAACATTTGATCATAGATACGTTTCTGCTAGGTTATAAAAATTGTAGTTTAGCAGCAGCGATTCTGCTGTATAGTACTTTAAAAATTGGAGATCACAATGAGAGTATTACTACTCATGCTATGTTTGCTTTTTTCATCACATAGTTTTTCTGCTCAGTATGACAGAGCTGAAAAAATGGAGTTTAAAGATTTTGGAAGTGGAGACCTCAGATTTAGTCCAGTGATAAATCGCGTACCGCCTAGTAATACCAATAACTGTCAACCAGATGGACTACTAGTTAGCGATAGAGCGCTAGGATTTAACCTAGATGAGATCGAAAGCGCTATTGGAACAACATTTGATGTTAATAATCTGTACTTTACAACATCATCCAATCGAGCTGATGACTTTCGTGATGTATGGCTTGATAAATGGGAAGAAGAGAATGCTGATAATACACGAACAGTCCCTCCGCTTAATGGGTATGACTGGGAAAATCGTGGTGAAGTATACTTTTGTGTAGGAAAATCAATTGTTGCATTAAACTGGCTCGACTACTTATTTGGTACTATAGATATACACATAGCCTATGACCGAGATGAAAGCTTTGTAGATAAAGACGCATTGTTTCTACATGACCTGTGTAATTCAAGTTCAGATGATGCTACTTAGTTACAGGAAATAAGATTGCAGCTTAGGGATGAGTCCGGTACAGTTTTAAATTATAAAAATGAGCGTCAATTTAGTTCAGAGAGATTGTCTTAATAAGAGGCTTTACAAGAGTTGACGAGAACTACAATGCTTGATATCGTTTAAAAAATATTTATAAAAAGATTTGAGAAAATTTCTACTTAGTATTGTTGCCTCGGTTCTTCTCGCCTACTTAATGAGGGTGAGCTTGATTATAAATGAAATTCTATTGTTAATATTAATGACATTTCCAGGAGTTGTGGCATATTTCGCAAGAAATCATATATCTAACTACAAAGTAATCCTTCTTGCCTTCGTCTGCACATTCATTTCATCAACATTAATGATCATCCTTCCTCCCTATGGAATGAGCAATTTGACTGAGTTGATTAAGTATTTCTATAGTGCTTCAACATTCATACCATACATTGGTTTTATTTTGCTCTACACTCTTTTTTCATACTATGTGATTGCTTTTTTAATCGGTAAGGTTATAGTATCTGTTAGGGCAGTTGCGCGAAGTGGGGTACTCAATAGTTAATAGAAGAATGCTTAGACTAAGACTAAGACCTTAGATTGTTCTCAGCAGTCTTTTATTGACTGTATAACGTTTTCTATCTTTTCAAACTATGATTTCAAAAACTATTTAATCAATACAATCACTACAGATTTTGAATTTGTGAGTATTTTAAGATTTATGTCAGTGAGTATACTAATCGTTGTAGGCTATGTAGTCACTAACATATTCCTTGATAGTAAAAAATTGATAAAGAAAAATTAGAGTACTGCCAAAAGATATGCACGTTTTTTGGCAGTACTCTAACGTATTGCGTGCTCTTTAAATCTCAATTGGAGTCCAGATATGGATTGTTGTTTTGAGGTATAATGGGTTACCTTAAAAAGCTATTGACGAATTGTATAAATATGCTACTGTTTGATAAGTTGAAATTAAACTATTAAAGTGTTTGTATGCGTTTACTGAAAAAATATTTCTCTCTTGAGGTAATCATCGTAGGCATTCTGACTTGTATAATTTTTGCAGTAAGTCTGAAATATGTCGATAACTCAAACTTAGGAGTTATTCCGACAGTATTACTGTATGTTACCTTTTCGACAGTTGTCACTTTAATACAAGTAAACCTAAGAAAAATCTCTTTTTATCAATTTCTAATAAGTTATTCAATTTTAAATATATGTGCATTGACCTTAGGATTTATTTTGTACTACATTGAAAATACAATAATTAAAGGTTATGGTTCTACAATATTGTTCACAGTCTACTTCGCGAATTTCTTTCTCGTATTACCAAGTCTTCTAATTAGTGGAGTCAAACACTTTAATAGAGAAAATGTTGCCCTACTCTATATATAAGCAATTTTGATAGATTGTATCAGGATATATCGTATTTTTTGAAAATATGGCTTTACCTGAAAATTTTTCAGATATATTTTTTTCCACTACTCCTGGAGTGCATTGACTAATTAAAAGTGCTTTGCTACAGTCTTAAAGTAATTGACATGGTTCAGTATTAATATGAAAAAAATTACTCAGATAATTGTATTTTTATATACATTCCCCATCTTGACGGTTGGAATTTCCAAAATGGTGATGAACTTTAACTACACTCCATATTTTGTAAAAGTGATATCCTCAATATTAGGTACGATGATTTTTCCGATAATCCTTTTATTGTGGGGAGTATACTGTAGCATTAATGAGAAAGAATTTGGTTTTTTTAAAAGCAATAGCAAATTTATTTTAATGTTTGTCGTAGTTCCAATTACAGTTTTTCTTTCTATGATAACCTCATTTTTCATCTTTTCAGACGATGATTTCAAAAACTATTTAATCAATACAATCACTACAGATTTTGAATTTGTGAGTATTTTAAGATTTATGTCAGTGAGTATACTAATCGTTGTAGGCTATGTACTCACTAACATATTCCTTGATAGTAAAAAATTGATAAAGAAAAATTAGAGTACTGCCAAAAGATATGTACGTTTTTTGGCAGTACTTTAACGTATTGCGTGTTCTTTAAATCTCAATTGGAGTCCAGATATGGATTGTTGTTTTGAGGTGTTAAGGGTTCTTTCCTAGACTCTTGGCATAATTCAACAACTTGCTAGAGTTAAATTAAATTAAGTACAAGTTTCAAAGTTTGGCAAACTGCCATATAAATTCTATATAGAAGCTTAAGGTACTCTTATATATCCAATATGACAAAGTACTTAAAATATGTTCTAGCTATATTCATAATCATCGTTATCTCTTACTTCCTCATTAGTAAAGAGCAGATCACGACACTTTCTAATGGCCAGCAAATATATAAAAAAAGGGGTATTGCTATGGAAGTGCTGATACCAAAAGATACAAGTATTGAACGAAATAATCAGCTAAGTGATTTGCCAACTGTAAATGTCCAGTTTTCTGAGGGTGTTATTAGTTCAGTTTCGTCACAAATATACTCATTAACTGGATTGTATTTCACTATCCAAGGAACTGATGGGGAGAATTTTAAAGACAAATTCAAGCACTATTTAGGTGAGTCAGTTACTGATCAAAATCTATACATTGACCCCAAAGTTGAAATTGATGAGTTATATCAATTCGATTTACATGGATACGATGCATTCCTTTTGGTAAAAAAAGCGAATACGGGTAGTATTGTTATGAGAGATTCTCTCGTTGAGGTATATGTTATTGGTGAAAAGAAGTTGCACGTGGCAACACTGCGCACCGAACAACAATATGAGGATTTTAAAAGAATCAGAAACCTGTCAGAAGAACAACGAAAAGAAGCATATTTCAACATTGCAAGAAAATACATTTTGGACTTAGATTTATAGTGTTTCGTATTTCGTATTGCCTTTTCATTCATAACTTAATTATTGAGGGATGACTGAAGGTGCAATGGTTGCATCTTCCTCCACCTTCGGAGTATGTAGTACTTTGAAAACTAAATAGGAGAAATCCAAAGTGTTGAAATATTTATTGGTTTTAGCGTTGTTTTTAATATCGTTTCAAGCACAATCAAAAACAATAATCGTTGGTTCACATGGTGGTTATGATGTTTTTATAAACTTGAGTAGTTATGGAAAGTTTTATGATCCCATTGGAGCTCATGCTGGAGAGAGTTCAGGTTATCTGGGTAACTATGATAATTATGATGAAAATGATCCCACTCCAGCATATGGTGTTGACGCTGCTATCGTTTATTTTGATGAGAATTCATCAGAAAGCATAAAGAGTAGAGTGTACACAAACGTAGGAAATCCGTTGAGTGCGTTTAGTTATGTTACAGGTGAGTACAATGCCGATGACAGAGTGATTGTTCTTGGATTTAGCTCTGGAGGCTTTCATGCATTAGCTCTCACAAATCTACTCGATATCTCAGGCTATCCAGTTCACATTCTCGGTCTATTCGATGCAGTGGCAAACAATCCAGCATTAATACCAAATAATGTTGAGAAAGTAGCTTTGTATTATCAAACCACAGAATCTGAAGTTAATGGTTTGGCAATTACAAGATCTGCAAACTTTGCATCGCAGTCCAATACGAGTTACTTTTCTGGACATCCAAAGTCAGTGAGTTCGAATAATCACTTCACCATGCATTTTGAGACTGACGTCTGGCAAGACTTTGGCCAAAAAATGGTGAGTGCATCGAGTGGAAGTAATTCTGATGATCGATCTAATCAGTTCTCAGTAGCTAACTACACAGATGTTTGTGATTATGATTCAGACAAATGGTGGTCTTTGCTTGCCGGATACCTTTCGGCAAAATATGACTGTGCAGGAAATGAGAATAGCCTCAAGGGTATGATTTCTTGGAATACTACTCTCAGCCAAGCTGCATTTGCTCCGTATTATGAGCCACAAGTTGCAGATCATACAGTGTACATCAGTGAATCAATAAATCCAGTAATAGAGTTTGTCCCCACTCCCCAAGAATGCTTCCTCAACCACAAAGATCTTTCGGTTAAGAATTACGCCACAAACCAAAAGCTCGATACTGGTCTGCGAGAAGTACAACTAGGGACAGTGGTGAAGTTCAGAAAAGAGTTCGAAATGGAAGATGCTGATGCAACTGAATGCAGAGTGAAAGAAAGCTTAAAAACAGTTGAAACTGGTTTCTACGTCAGCTTAAATGATGGCTCATTAGATCTCATTAGGGGACCTGACGGTGAACGCTACCAAAAAACAAAGATGTCAAATCTTGATTTAGGTGACGATCACAGTGAGTTTGTACTCTATACAGTTGGCGGTAGTGTTGGCGATAAACTAGAGTTTGTTGCCTGTCATGATGTCAATGAAGACCTAAACCAACCAGAGCGAGATGACTGTGAAGATGAGGTATTAACTGTGATTGCTCCACCCATTGAGGGAGAGCACGAAACAGTTGGGAGAGATTACTTCCGCGGATATGCGGTTGATCATGATCTACCTGAAGGCGGTCTGACAATCAATGTGTTTGTAGATAGAACGCCTAGCTCTACACCTGATTACACAACCACAACCACGCATTATCTTGATCAAGAGCGTGGAGCACATAGGTGGTATTGGGCTGTACCTGATGTTCTCAGAGACGGATTATCACACACCTACTACTTCGAAGCCGTAAATGTTGGTCCTGGTACTGATAAAGTTTTAGACTTTAATGGATCACCAAGTGCAACCTATACAATCGCTGCTTCACAAGGCACTATCGTGCCATTGTATCGGTTCTATAGCTCACTGCTAGACTGTCACTTCTACACGATCAGTGAATCAGAAAAAGATCAAGTAGCGAATGGCGATCAAGGCTCGCACTGGGGTATAGAACATACCGAGGGGTGGGTACTAAGTGTACAAGAGCCAGGAAGTCTTCCTGTCTATCGATTCTGGAGAAACTACAATGTAAAGACTAACGATGTAGGTTGTCATTTTTTCACAAATAGTGAAACTGAGCGAAGCGCTCTGCTTGCTGAGAAGCTTCCAAATAGTAGCTCCATTCCTGCGCAATACCGTGGAGGAGATATGTGGAAGCCAGAAGGAACAGGTGGCATAGGATTTTACGCGTACCCTTCACCACGGCTAGGAACCGTATGGATGAAGAGGGCTAAAAGAACAGCAAGTAATGCCCATTTCTTCTCTATTGGTACAGCAGAGTTCAATCAAGCTTTAGCAATTCATAGTTTTGAGCTTGAGGGCAATGCATTCACAGCTTTTCCTGCACTTCCGACTCCACCAGCGCCAGTGCCACAAGCGCCTGCGATTGTGAAAAAAGCAAAGAATGTTCAACTAGAGATTGGCGCATCAAGTGTAGCTGATCGAATCTTTGATCAAAGGAATAACTTTGTCATTGGAGAAAAGATTTATGCTCACGTCATTGGTGATGTGAACGTAAATCATACCTGGAAACTTAGGGTCATCAAAAATGGCTCTGTCGTTTATCAGGATAATAGCCCATTAACAGTACAAGATGTTAAGAGTGATTTAACAATTTCTTACAAGCCAACGTCAACAGGTAATTATACTCTGGAGGCAATGGTAAATATGGGAAATGGTTTTATCTCACAAAAAACAAGTACTGTAAGTGTGGCTCAAGCGCCCGTTGTAGAGCTATTTCCCAGTGTTACAATAAACTGGTGGAATAACTTCAATAGCTCATGGTCTACACCAGGAGTATTCGATATTGGCGAAGATATTACCGTGATGTTTGGTGGAACGAACAATTCTACTAGTATCACAACATTCGATGCCGATCTTGAAGTTTACAACGACCTAGGAAACTATGTCGAAACAAAGACTGGAAGTATTTCGATGCCTTTAGGATCTAACAAAGACCAAAATGGCGATGATCCTCGTTTTACGACAAGTCTCAATGTGACGCCTGGTAATTACAACACCAAGCTTTGTATAGGAACTAGCTGTACATCACAAAAGCCTGTTACTATCCTCGGAGGTAACAATCCACCACTAGATATCACCGTAAACTGGAACAACTTGTTCAAGACCAGTGATAACTCGTGGACAACACCTACAAGCTTTGCTGTAGGTGAACAACTAACTGTCATGTTTGGAGGTGTGAACAATTCTTCCACGCAAGCAGTGTTTGACGCTGAAGTTAGAGTATTCAGTGGCACAACTCTTGTAGAAACACTGACAGGACAAATTACGATGCCAGCCAATAGTAACAAAGACCAAGATGGTAACGATCCAAGATTTACAACAAGCTTTTCTCAAGCTGGATCATTCACCACAAGACTTTGCATTGCTAACGTCTGTGAAGGACCAAAGACTAGGACTGTGTATTGAGCACAAATCAAGTAGTCTCATGAACGTATGAGGCGAAAGCAAAAGCCCACTCGACAGCAATTGTCGGGTGGGTCTTTATATATCAACTAAACTCTTACGCTACTTAATTTTACACTTCTTAAGAATTGGTGATCCAATGGTTGCACTACTTCCAGTCCCGATCATTGTGATCTCTTGACCTTTTTTAAGCTCGAGGATTTTGTCATACTCACTCTTATTTGTGTAGCAATATGGCCCTGAGAAATCATATTCTCCGTCCGAAAGTCTGACAATCATCTCGCTATCAAGGATGCCATTGTCTATTCCTAATTATTCCTGATACTTCAAGTAATTTGTCTAAAAAAGTTCCAACATCGTCCCAGGCCCTCCTTATACAAATTTAAGCAAGTAAAAAGAACGCTGGTCAGACGTTCTTTGCTTTACGACCAATGTTGTAAACTTAACTACTCGGCATAATTTATGCGGAAAGTCCTCTCGCTGAAAAGTCTTTTGCTGCTTGCAAAATCCTAACCCCACGCTCTTGAAAGTCTGGATGGATTTGGCCAGGATTATTCGAAGGCCTATATGTCCATGTAATGGGACTTCCATCTTTGTAGACTAACAAGGCCGACCTGGTTGCTCTACGCGTATGTTGATACAGAAGAACCTCGACTGTTTCACTTAGGCAATCAGAATCATCATGTCTTTTCTGTGAGTAAATGACTGAAAGCACTCTGCTTGTAGAGTGAATTGTGGTGGCTCCATCAGACACCTCTTTGTACTGCCTCATGAAGTCATCATTAATTAGCTCGCGACTTTCATGAAAGGCATTTTCAATGTCCTTTAGGGTGATGGTGTACAGTGGAATGCCTAGTAATATCTTGAAGGCTTTAAAAAACAATGGTATTCTCCTTTGTGAATTGAATGTAAAATTAGCAATAATGAGACTGTTTGTCAATTCATCAAAAAAAAGAACGACCCACAGCTTGTGAAGGCGTTCTCTTTGCTTTTGGTCTAATACTCGACGATGTCTAGGATACTCGCATCCACCTCGTTAGCTTGTTGGCTTTGTGCAGTTGTCTCGTCACGGTACTCAAAAGGACGTTCAATCCATGTATTCCTGCTCGTTTCATAACCTTTTGTGATCTAAGGTAGTTATTATGCTCTTACGTGCACTCACCCCCCTCCTTAAAATTGCTCATGCAGTATACCCAAACTGTACAAAAAAGCAAGTCTCACGTATTAAGGCAATCTACAGAGAACTACAACATATCTGGGCCCTCAGCCTCCAGAAAGCTCTTTACACCATCTGTGATGCCCTTTGCGGCGAGTTCTGGGGTTTCTGTTAGGAAGAGTCTGTCTCTGTAGTTGGTGACAAACCCTACTTCTACAATCGCTGATACTGCCAAAGGATGGATACTGTGGTCATAGCGCCTCCAGTTAAATGCGTAGTACCCAGTCATATTATGTGAGATGTTTGGATCCTTCACGAGTCCTGTCACTTCCCCATAACTTTCTTCCAGAGCAGCCACGAGATCATTTGCCTTTCCTGTCTGATCCCTCCGAGACGTAGCGATCTTGTATCCAGTAGAAGACGTCTCTAGGCTTCCATCAGCATGCAGCGCGAGAAAAACATCAGCATAAAAATTTGGTGGAATCGTCACCGGCAAAATCGTTACCTTCATACCACTTGCCTCCAGATCAGCTTTGATCAAATCCGCGATCTCTGTGATGATCTCCACCTCAGTGAAACTGCCGTACTGCGCACCCGTATTTTGTCGGATCGCACTGAGCTCATCGGGTGCGTCAGCAGTATTGAGATGACCGATCTGCAATGCCACATGCCATGGACCTTCTGGTCTCGTAAAAGTATCAAGACCCACAAGCCGTGGATGCACATAACGATTCTCTGGCTCAGGCACTTCAAATGATTCTGGCACAGGTGAAAAATTCTGTTCTGTCGAGATGAGCTCCTCCTGAAAGGTATACCCAGAAAACACAAACAAAACCAAACCAACAAGGGCAATCATCAAAATACCAAGTACAGCATTCAAAAATCCAGGTTTCATCTCTTGTGTTTCGGGTGGAGGCTCTAATTCTTGTGTCATTTTTGTATAATGTTATTTGATTCTTAATAATACGTATAAAATTTGCGATATCTTTCAGCTTGACTAGGATACACGATAGTGTAAATCATAGCAAATACCGCAAAAAAGAGATAAAAAATTAAGGATACTAATTATTTGACTTTTAAGTAAAAAAATGCTACTATTATATCAGTAAATTCAAGCACTTTCCTTAACAGCAAAAGAGGGTAAAACAAATGAAAACAAGGACAATCCCTGTTCTATATATCAGTATCCTGGCAATCTCCGCCTGTTCAGGTGGAGGATCCGACGTCGTCAGTGACATCCAAGCGCCTCCATCTATACTCGGAGTAGCTAGTGATCCGCAGGTGATCCCTGAACCAATTACGGACGAAACACCAGTGCTAGAAGAAGTACTCGTGACAGAGCAACCTGTAGTTCAGAAGCCGGAGTCAACTCCAGTTCCTGCTACAGAAACGCCGGTTACAGAACCTGCACCTGAACCAACACCTGGTCCTTCCACCGAGGAAGAAGACGAAGCACAACCTCAAGATCCATCACTGACGCCAGAAGAGGATGAGGTTGGTGGTCTAGTAGGTTACTATAAGATGACAGACGTCTACAATGGTGCAGTACTTGAGTTACCGCGGCGCGATTTCCTCGGGATGCAAACGACCACATTTGTGATTATTTCATCCGTAAATGAAGATGGCACAATCACGACTGGCCTTCTCGACATCAAAATGCCAGAAGACGGCATCTTTTATGCCAAGCTTCCTGAAGCTAACGTGTATGCCGAGTATGGCGTTCTCGACAGAGATGGAGAGCTGTGCAGAGTTAGCAGCGCAAACGCTGATGATTTCATGCAGTTCATCACTAACTTCATGGTAACCACCATTGTTAATCCAGAGTCTCTGCCTACGTGTCGTGAACTTGATGCAGCTGATTCATATCCTGGATACTTCGTGGTAGATCTTTCGACATTTAGCGCAACTGATTGCGATCTAGTCACACCTCGATTTGACATCTCAATCGGCGCAGAAGTTGAGTGGCCACTTTGTAAATTATTTTACAAGCGTGTCCTTGGGGAAGATGTCGTAGGATACTATGAAATGTCATTTGCCCTTGACCAAAGCATAGCATTGATTCCTCTTGAGCATATGGGTGACATATTCACGATCGAAGAAGATGTCATCGGTGTATTACTTAAGAGTGATTCACTAGAAAGCGAAGAAAATCTTTGCATGGTTGGTGATATCACCGAATTAGGAAGCAATATCAACTATTTCGGCTATATTCCAAGTCAGTCATGCACAGAAGATTGATATGAAGTAGTGGCGATGTAACCATCGCCACATACCACAAGCCACTTTCCGCCTAGCGGATCGTGGCTTTTTTTCTTTTTTGCTATGATATAATACTATTATTGAAATATTCTTAAATATACCTGCATGAGCATGCTTTTTAGTAGTATTAGTGAAAAAGACAAAGTCACAGCCATCGACGATCTGATCCATGACTCCTCGCCTCGCCCATCCTTTTTCCTCTTGGTCATCCTCTCTACGGTCATGGCCACACTTGGCGTAATCGCCCAGAACGGCGCAGTTGTCATCGGCTCGATGCTCATCGCACCCATCCTCTCGCCAATCCTCTCGCTCTCTCTGGGCGTGGTCATGTCCGACAGCAAACTCATCCGCTGGTCCTCACTAACTCTGCTCAAATCAACCATCTGCGCAATCGGTTTCGCTGCTGTGTTTACCTGGTTTTTCCAAAACGGATACGATACAACTATAAATAACACTGAAATCTTCTCACGAACGGAACCTGCAATCATCTTCCTCATCATCGCCATCGTCGCAGGATTTGCCACAGCTTTCGCCAGAGCAAAACCAAACCTCAATGAAGCCCTTCCAGGTACAGCTATCGCCGTAGCCCTCGTCCCTCCACTTGCCGTCACAGGCATTGGCATCGCCACGCTCAATTATCAAATAGCAGCAGGAGCCTTTCAAATGTACCTCTTAAACCTCATCGGTATCGTCGTAGCAACGATCGTAACCTTCTCCCTCATGAACCTCTATCCCAAAAGAAATCACGCCTCCAACGCCCAGGACCGGGAATCAAAGAGCTTGGCTCGCGATAAAGCCAAAGCCGAGAAACTCAAAGAGGACGAAGAAAAAGAAAAGGAGAAAAGCAATAAAAAGAAATGAAAATACCCCCCCATCTAAACACAAAAAATCCCAGAATATCTGGGATTTTTTGCATAAAGATCCTTTCTTTCAAATATTTCAACACTAGTTACTAGTCCTGATGATCACCCAAAAGATGATCAACCTCTGAGTGAGAACCTGAGGTTCTGTGTATATTTCTTCGCTAGTTACTAGTTCCTGATAACCAGTTATACCATCTCCAATTAATCAGACCCTATAAGTGCGCTCGTTCGCAAGCGAGACCTTTAGCAAAAATGCGTAGCGCGCCCTGACCCATGAGCATTTTTGATGATGGTCGTAGCCGCGAAGGTGTGTACTTGGTGGGGTTTAGGTTAATTGGAGATGGTATTACTACTTCTACTGTGTTCTTGGTAGGAGTCGAACCTACGACCTTTTGGACCGCAACCAAACGCTCTATCCACTGAGCTACAAGAACTTTAAAGCACTTAGACCATCATAATTGATGTGCGTTGGATTGTCAATTTAACCTGAAATACACACCCCTCCGTTGGATATACTACACCGCGCCTAGGTCATCCAAGAAATCATAATAAATTTCCACTGCTTGCCTAGCTTGTTCTAGCGCCACGACAACACTATCGTCCTGCACGATTTGATTCCGAAAGGCGTGCACATTCATAACCGTCTCCATAGAAGAGCATGTCCCTGGCGGGATCTTATCAACACGTTCCTTAAATGTTTCCCCACCATAGCCTACCTCCTCAAGTGCCTTATAGACCAGGTGCTCCGCTTCCAGCACAGCCAACTTTAACTCACTCTGAGAGTCTGTAGTCAGTCGCTCACGAATTTTTTTCCACTGAGCTCGTCGCTCCCCTTTCGTCTGTGTGACATTGCTCACACCATACTTAATTGAAAGCAAGCTCTTCTTTACTCCATAGAGATAGATCAACAAAACAATATTCACAAAGAGCACAAGCGAATAAATACCCAGACAAATCTTCAAAACAATAAAAAACGTACTATCAAGAAAACTCTCATAGAGTGAAATTGCATTGGATATCAGATTTACGATAAAATCCTCCATAAGAACATCATTTTAAAATCACCACCTCTTTTATTGCCAAAAATTTACTTCTTGGTTGCTTGCTCATAAGCAAATCCCGCATTGAGCACGCCCTCTTCATCAAACCACTTCCCAAGAATCTGACCACCAACAGGCAAATCCTTCCCATCTTGAGAAACAGTACCGATGGGGATAGAGAGTCCAGGCAGCCCAGCCAAATTAGCAGGAACGTTATAAATATCCGTTAGATACATCTTGAGTGGATCATTCACACGCTCACCGATTTTAAAGGCTACTTCTGGTGTCGTTGGCGTAAAGATATAATCAACCTCTTCAAAGGCTTTTTGAAAGTCTTGCTTGATTAAGTTACGCACCTGCCCCGCTTTTTTATAATAAGCGTCATAGTATCCAGCACTCAGCGTATATGTACCCAACATCAAACGACGCTTAATTTCCTCCCCGAAACCATGGGAGCGAACATCCCGATAGTAATCCGTGATGGAATTATGGTCACTCCGATTGGCACTCCGACCAAATCGCACACCATCAAATCGCGCTAAATTTGAACTAAGTTCCGCAAGAGCGATCACATAATACGTCGCCAGTGCACTGTCGGTATGTGGTAGAGAAATCTCTACAATCTCTGCCCCACACGCCTTATAGCGCTCTACAGCCTGCATAAAAACTTCGCGCACTCCGCTATCAAGTCCTTCTCCAAGAAACTCCTGCGGGATCCCAATGCGAGCACCTTTTACATTTCCACTGAGGTAGTCCTCATAGCGCTGGCCGTCACTGTGTGCGCTTGTGGCATCTTTTTTATCTTGGCCCGCGATAGTACTGAGTACTATAGCCACATCCTCGACAGTGTTTGCAATCGGCCCTACCTGATCCAAACTTGAAGCATAAGCAATAACGCCATAGCGCGACACACGTCCATACGTCGGCTTCAGACCAACAGTCCCACAAAAACTCGATGGCTGACGTATAGAGCCACCTGTATCAGTTCCAAGCGACCAGACAGCCTCTCCAGCAGCCACAGCAGCAGTAGAGCCTCCACTTGAACCTCCTGGCACACGAGTCTGATCATGGGGATTCCTCGTCACACCATAAGCGCTGCGCTCCGTAGAGCCACCGCAAGCAAATTCATCCAAATTTACCTTACCCAAAAAAACAGCCTGATGCTCACGCAATTTTTCTATAACGGTAGCGTCATACGGAGATTCATACTGCTCAAGCATTTTGGATCCAGCCGTCGTCACCACACCCTTCACATTGATCAAATCTTTGATGGCTCCTGGTATACCGGCCAGAAGCGGAATCTTCTCACCACGAGCAATACGGGCGTCCACAGCAGCAGCCTGCTCTAGCGCTTGCTCTTCCTGTACACTGATATAGGCACCAATCTCAGGGTTAATGGCATCCAGATGCTGCTGCGTTAGTTCCACAGACGTTATTTCGCCAGCAACAAGTTTTTTATGAAGTTCTCTGATCATAGTAGTAATTACTTTCAAATCAATAGGTAAATAAATCCCAACACATCCCTAAACAACTCTTCCTCAAAATGCTACAACGAATTGTCTAAAGCACATTCTTCACGACGATATATCCATCTTCTTCTTGTGATACGTTTGCCATGAGGGCCTCCCGCAGTTCTGTAGCAGTTTCCTTTGCATCATCTGATCGGTAGACGTCTTCCATACCAGTGATATGACCAATCTCCGGCACGTCTGCCGTATCAACTTGAGAAAGCGTATCAAAATACCCTAGCACATCTTGCATATTAGATCGAAACATCTCTTTCTCCTGATCACTTAGCACAAGCTGAGCGAGCCCAGAAACTACATCAATCTCCTCTTTTGTAATGTCTATCATAGCTTTAAAGATATATTTATGAACGAAAACCAATAATCAATACTGCAACAACGATCCCAACAACGATCAGAGGTAGTAATCCAATAAATATCCCAAATGCAACCCTCCCCTTACTGATTTCTTTTGCTGGATCAAGACGCACCACAACTGAATCTGATATCATATCATGCAAACCCTGTTTCTTGGACGTAAAGGCTACCATGATGTAGCCGATATAGATAGTAAACATACTAATCATACGCCCAATCGTCTCACGCAAAATAAGCTTACCAAGACTAAGCTTATGTCCGTCCTCAGAAAGAACTTTGATACCGATAAATCGCTTACCCCAAGTGGCCTGTGATTTATGTGTAAAATATATGAAATAAAGAGGACTAATACACAGAGATAATACCTGCACAATTCCACCAGCAGCAATATCATCAGAACCACTCCTAACCATAAGCCCCATAATCGGCGCAAAGATCGCGAGTGACAATAATCCAACTATAATAGTCGAGTCAATCGAAAAAGCCGCAAACCGAGGCCAAAATCCAATGTATGGTGATCGAGATACGCCTCCTAGGTCTTGCCTCGTTACACGAGAATGCTGTTTTACGACAGGCACTTGTTGCTCCATATATACTAATTACCAATTATAGTGTTATTATAGCATGTCTAGAAACACCTTCTCATCAATGACTTTCACACCCAATCCCTCCGCTTTCGCAAGCTTGGAACCCGCCTTTTCGCCAGCCAAGAGATAATCAGTCTTTGCACTCACACTCAAGGCGATCTTTCCGCCTGCTTTTCGAATGTTCTCCTTTGCCTCATCTCTACTGAGGGTAGGCAATGTCCCTGTAACGACAAAAACCTTCCCATCCAATTTTTGCAGACTGCCTGCATCTGCCTGCACCTTCAAGCGCACTCCACTCTCACTCATCTTCTCAAGCATAACCTGATGTTGTGACTGATGAAACCACTCATGAAGTCCGTGCGCGACACGACCTCCAATGCCATCAATCTGAACCCACTCATCTGTTGTGATAGCATGCATTGCATTATAGAAATCACCAGGTGTTAGAATTTTTTGATTACCAAATAGCCCATCTACTTGCCCTAACTCTCTACCGATAAGCACCGCAGTCTCTTCCCCTACATAACGAATGCCAAGTGCAAACAAAAATTTCTCCACATTCACCTCTTTACTACGCGTAATCGCTGCGATCACATTCTCGGCAGACTTCCGCTCAAACCGATCAAGTGCTATAAGCTCTTCAAAACGTAAATCAAAGAGATCCCCAGCATTCTCAATGAGGCTTGCATCCATCAGCTGATCAATGATTTTTTCACCCAAGCCATCGATATTCATTCCTTTTTTACTGACGAAATGCGATAAGTTTTCTCGTACAATTGCTCGCGTATTTTTATCAGCGCAGTAATAGGCTGCACTTTTTTTGCTTTTTCCTATCTTTCCATCCTTTCCTTGCAGGCCAATTTCTTCCTTGATCACGCTCCCTCCACAAGCAGCGCGCGCTGCCGCAAGCATATCAAATACTCGCTCATCACCGCTGCGCAGATTGGTAAGCACCTCCACAATCTCAGGGATGATATCCCCTGCTTTTTGGATCACCACAGTATCTCCAATTTTTACACCAAGCCTCTGAATCTCTTCTTCATTGTGTAAAGTTGCCCGCGAAACAGTAGTATTGGCGACACTCACAGGCCTGAGGTGCGCTACAGGTGTGACCACACCAGTGCGTCCAATCTGCACATGAATGTCCTCTACCACAGTCGTTGTACGTTCAGCAGGAAACTTATAGGCCACTGCTGCGCGAGGCGACTTCCCCGTGTGTCCTAGCGCCGCACCCAGAGCTAAGTCATTGACCTTGATGACCAGTCCATCGATTCCATACTCCTGATCATTACGATGATCGACCCACTGCTCATAGAAGGCTTGAATCTCATCTGCGCTAGAACAAATCTTGTAAACTGGGTTGACTTTAAACCCACATTTTTTAAGTACCTCCAGGACATCTTCCTGTGTCTGTGGTGACTTAATCCCAGTCTCATGCACATCGATCGACTCGATAGCGTACAGAAACGTCGATAGATTTCGCGAAGCAGCCACACGCGCATCCAACTGTCTGATCGTACCAGCTGCCACATTTCTCGTATTGGCATATAGTGGCATATCGTTTTCTTCCCTGTGTTTGTTTATTTTCTCCAACTCTTCCTCTGCAAGCCAAATCTCCCCCACTGCCACCAAATCAATTGGCTCAGGCAACCTAAGAGGCACACTTTGAATCGTGCGGATATTGTGCGTCACATCTTCACCAATTTTTCCATCCCCCCGCGTCGCACCAGAAACAAGCTCACCTCTCTCATAAGTCAACACCACTTTCAATCCATCAATTTTCACTTCACAGCAAAGCTCACTTTTTTGCTTGTGTGAAAACCGGCCATCAAGCTTTTCGACAGATCGCTGCGTTTTTTCCATCCAAGCTCTCAGCTCAGTAAGATCAAAAACATCGCCAAGCGACCATTGCCTATAGGCATGGCTTATTTTGCGAAACTTATCCAGCGGCTTACCAGCGACGCGCTGTGAAGGACTAGTAGACTCGATCAGCTCAGGATACGCAGATTCCAAATCTGTGAGCTCACTCATCAGTGCGCTATAAACCACATCATCCGCTTGCGGATCATCCTCTACGTGATAGGCACGTCGTAACCGATCAACCTCTGCAGTAAGTTTATCAATTCTCTTGCGCGCCTCAGATTTATTCATAGATAAAGGTAAAGGGATATTACCCTATCATAGCAAAAGTTTTCCCATCACTCTAGAGCAAAGAAAAATCCTACCATTATGGTAGGATTAGTGCACTCTCAAAGACATTCCAAAAAAAATAAATATTCTAAAAAGTATTACAATTACTCAAAAGGGGTTCTTGAGCCTTAGAGCAAAGTGTCATGATCTCCTTTGGCGTAAGTGCACGGTCATAGATGCGCAGCTCATCAATCGCTCCGCGAAACCCTCGCTCGAGCGGACCAGACCCAAAGGCATCAGCTTCAAAGACATTAATATCTGACCCATTATAGATACCACCTACAGTAAAAGGTGTTGCGTCGTACCGCATTGCGTTATTTCTTGGTGCCCCACCTACGGAACGCAGAGACCCATCAATGTAAATCTGTGGTCGATTTAAGCCGTATCCTGTGGGACTGTCGCTGTCCCACATCACGACGATATGATGCCATCCTCCGCCAGCAGGATACGGTGCGGAAGCCGTTCCATCACCACCGTTTCCTTGCACCCGAAATTGTACAGTGTTACTGTCATCGATGACGAGTGAATACCCATAATCAGGCGTCGTGTTGCTTGTATCGCCATTTACAACCAATGCGCCGCCTTCACCCCCTGGAGAGTCCTTTTTGACAAAAAGTGAAATCGCAATAGCCTCCTCAGGCGAAAGTTTACTATCAGCAGGATCTACGAAGTTGGCCGCTGGTTTATCGGCCGCATTTGGATTTTGATCTCTATAATAGTCCGTATCTGGCGTCGTATCTTCTGTATCATTGATCGCCAGATATGTACTTGTTCCGTTGAAATAAATTGCTTGCGAGTGGTATTGTGGTGGAGTATCAGCACCATTTAATTTCTTTTCCTCATCGACGATACCTGCTACAAAGGCACCTGGATACGGATTACTCGCATCAAGATGCGTACCATTATGATCCATATAGATACTGTCAATTGGCTCACTTGGTGCAGGAGTGACATTTATATCTCCAGTAACTGGATCAGGAATCTGCGGACACCGCGCAAATGGAATTGATGTACCGTGGGGATCTCCATCAACTGGACAAAGCGTCATGTTGTGCCTCAAGCGAGAACCATCCGAAACAGTAGGAGAGCCTCCACTAGCGAGGCCAAACTCGGTTTGAGCGCGCGCATTGTCTTCAAATCCCCAGTAGCCAATCAGCCCTCGATCGATACTGTCTGAAATCTGCACACCAAGCGCGCGAGCAGCCTGACCGTCTGCCCCAATAACTTTAAATTGCGCAATATCACCTAGTAGCGTATTACAATCGGTAACTTCTACATTTGGAGCCGAAGGAGGTGCGCTTGCTGAGCTTTTTCTAGAAGCTACGATCTCAAAAGGGCTTGTCACACCAGGCTTTGAGACGATACGACCACTCTCACATCGCAAGTCACTCAATGCACCAGAACCGACAATATCCCCAAGCTCTTCAATCATACTTCTCTCATGAAAGATCTGCTGCAAAAAAATCTCCACACCCTGATCAGCATTTTGAATAGCCGCAGTGGATCGTCCCGTGACATTTGTTGCCCGGAGCTGCGTCAGTGTCGTTGCCGCCATACTCAGCGCACTCACCAAAATCAGTGAAAGAATGATCAGAGCAAAAACCAAAATTGATCCTTTTGCACTAGACTGACGAATTTTTTGTTTTGATAAAATCATAGACTTCTCTCAATCAATATATTATTACAAAATGATCACTCTACATGATTTACGAAGCAACGCAAATGCACACCAAAGCTAAAACGAAATCTCTCCTGGATAATCACGTAACGAGACCGACGTTTGCAGAACTGTCGGCTTTGTCGAAGCACTATCACTATCTTGCACACTAAGGCTCACAGTAATCAGCCCTACCTGCATTTCATTTGTAGCTGTACTAGAATTATTTCGCTCCGTCTTCCTAGCCTCAAAAACACCACTTACAAATCCTGTCGTCAAATCATTCTCAGGACTGGAATACCGACTATCATCAGCACATGAGTCAACACTCGTACCTGCTGCTGTCGTCGTAGCTACAGATACTGTCCCACCACGCGTATCAAACCGATAGCAAGGCTGTCCTGATTGATGAGAAAAGTCATACACGTAGATCGTTTGACCACCGTTTGCAAGCATTGCGAAGGAGCTTGTACGAAGGGTTTTTGCCATGAAATTAACCGCGTACTGCGCGTTTTCTATATTGCGCTGCTGCTCGCGAACATAACTAAAGCTAGCTGTTTGTCGCGAAAAAATGATCACAATCGCAGAAATGGTAATCGAAAAAATAAACGTTGAAACAAGCATCTCAATAAGCGTAAATCCCTTTACAGCACTCTTGTTGTTTTTCGCACTGCCATTTTTTGTTTTGTAATTTTTTCGCATCATAATTTTTAGTGAAGAATCCAAGTGGTTAGCGTAGATTCATTACGCACACAGAAATTTGATTGACTACATCGTTCACTTGGACCTGGTAATGGCTCCCCATTATATGTTACTGTCGAGATCACATCGATACTTTTTGTCGTCACAAACGTCGAGGGATCAGTATCAGCGACAAAGTTCGTGAAATACAAACTACGCTTAAACCGATCATCTGATCCCATGTGATTATAGCGGCCATTATCGTCAAGGTTGAGATTAAAATTTGCACCACCTCCGCAAGCAAATGGACTAGCGGGCAAATTTGCGCGCATATGATGCGCTGATGCTTGATCAAGTGCACACTTCTCGTCTTCTAAGAAATATTTAAACGGTTGCGTCGATTGGTCAAAATATCCTCTCGTGGCATTTTCATCACGTATACTACGGGCCAGCTCCATACCTTCCTGCGCAAAACTTGCCGCAATAAGCGAGTCACGCGAATCTTGGGTTTGCTTGATACTGTTAACCGTAAGTGTGATCGTCGCCAACACACCTACCACCAACACAAAAAGGGAGATGACTACTTCGATCAAAGAAAAACCTCCAACAACCTGCGTCTGAGGAACTTTTTTATTGTAAAGATTGTGGGTCATAAGAGGTTAAACACGAAATTAACACGATAAATCACCAAATCCCCTGTTCTCTACGCGACCAGAGCGAAACACACACACCGTATACTGAAAGCTACTATTTTCTAGTAAATACTGTACAGAAGACCCCGAAGAAATACCGTCGGTGATATCTGCAAACTGATTCCCAAAGGTAAGTGTTCCAGGATGTGCTGACAAAGACACACCTCTATCAAAGGGTGTCACAGGAATAAGACTTGTTTGATCTGAAGCACTTGCGCAGCTCTGGGTAAAATCACTCGGATCATAAGTTCGTGCATTTACTTCATATGTCAATCCAGTAGTGATAACACTAAACGAACAAGGACGTTGGCCCTGAACCATATCCCCCGTCAAAGCACTATTTTGCGCTTCTCGTATAGTCGCCGAAAATTTATCTGCGCTAGCTCGCATGAACTGTCGATCGCGATCGTTCCGTGACATACTCAAAACAACCGCCAGCATGATAATCATGATTGTAACAACCACCAAGAGTTCGATCAGAGTAAACGCTTTTTGTTTTTTCATAAATCATCTCAAATACCAATCCCTTTAATGCATTCATTATACCACACAAATCACCCAAAAAATCCATAAGCCACTCACTTTTTGAACATCTAAACATCTGCGATTCATATCTCTAAATCTCTCTATACCTTGTTGATCTATGAAGTGCCAGAATCTCTCTGTAGTGGAAAATCCTACCATAAGACACCAAGCCACTGCGGAGCAAAAATCCCTATCGCGTAAGCACAAAACATCCCCCCAACCAAAAAAGGGCCAAACGGTATAGCACTCTTCATACCCTTAGAGCCAAAGAACACCAGTGAAAGTCCTACAAACGTGCCAATCCAAACCGCAATCACGATCGCCACAAAACTAGCCAAAGGACCAAGCAAAAGACCGATAATCAATGCGATAAAACCGTCTCCATACCCCATCCACGTTTCGTGAGAGATATAACTAAGCAAAAAGAAAAACAAAAAAGCAATCAGCCCAGAAAGACCATGCAAAAAAACCACAGAGCCAAAGAAGTTCTCCCCACTTGGGAAATACAATGTCATCACAATAAGCGCAAAAACACAAAACGCCACGCCAGCCCAAATAGCCACCATCGGCACTTCCATATACTTCAGGTCATAGACAAATATCACAATCATCACCGCAAAAATAAGTGCGCTAAGCGCTGCTATACCATATCCTGCAGGTGCGTTCGGCAAGAAATACTGCTGACTCCCAAGCACAGCCAATACAAAAGCACTAGCAGTAGCACCCTCCACCAAAGGATACTGCCAAGAAATTCTTGCGTCACAATGACGACATTTCCCACGCAAAAAAACAAAGCTCAATAGGGGAATGTTATCAAACCAAAGCAGATCATGATGACAATTGCGGCAATGCGAACGCCCATCCACAATCCCACCTTCCTCACTGTGGAGGCGGTAGATCACCACATTCAAAAAACTCCCCACAAGAAGCCCAAAAACCAGAAAAAGAAATATACTCATGAAACAATCATACCATAAACAGGGCGCACGCTGAGAACGTCCGTACTGTTCACAATAATCTACCGCTAGGAGGAAACGAAGTCCGACTACCTATGCCTGCAAAAATATACTTCTCAGTGTAAGTGAGTCCGTTTGCCTTGCATGTGTAACGAAATAGCCCAGGTTTATACCCCTCGGGGGTAGATGCTGCCCCTTGAGGGTAGGAGCTGCCCCTTGAGGGTACAAAGTAAGGAAGTCCTATGCGGTATAAGTTGGGTAATTGGAGATGGTCTAATACCAACGAACAAATCCACATAAAGCTTTCGGTCTGTCACCCATGTCTGCCGGCAGGCAGGCTCAGCTAGACCTGTCACTCGTCCCGTCGCTCACGAGCGACAGGACTCGCGAGTGACGGGACTTACTTGGGAATCTGCCCCATGTAGGATAGTTAATGAGAGATGGTATAAATAATACAAACGCTGGCAATACGGCAACAAACAAAAAAAGACCTACTCAAAAGCAGGTCTTTTTTAGAATCTATAAAACGAGATTAGCAACCCACAGCAGCGCCAGTCGAAGTGATGATAGCATCACCACATGCACTTCTTACATCCGTATCAAAAGCTTCGGCAGTAAGCTCAAATTCTCCATTTGAAGAACATCCACTTCCTGTGTCAGCTAATGATGAAATTGCTGAAGCCATAGCTGTAGACTGAGCTGTTACAAAAGCAGTCAGTTCAGCAGTTCCATCGTCACAGGCAAGGATTCCTCCTGGTGATAGACTTGCAACACTAGATTTAAAAGAAGCGATCTTTGCCTTTTGACGTGCACTGTTGAGTGATACCAAAACGATAGAAGCCAAGATACCAATAATAGCGATAACAATCAAGAGCTCAATCAACGTAAAACCTTTCTTTACTTTATTCATATTATTGTCACCCCCCTTCTTTTTATTTTTATTCTCATAACTCTATTATACACTATTAAACATGCTCTTTAAACCGCTTCGCCCAAGTTATCCACACACAACTCTTGAAGCTTCTACACTTGAGTGCAATGTGAGAAAGTCCTATTCTACTTAGAGCTGACCAGCGATATTGTAGATCGGCAACAACACAGAAACAACCAGCACACCGACGCCAACACCCAAAATCACGATCAGCACCGGCTCAATAAGTGAAGACAAATTCCGCGTCATTTGATCAACCTCACCACGATAAAAGTCTGCCAAATCATTGAGGATATCACTCAATCGACCCGTCTCCTCTCCTACTTTGATCATACGCGCAACCATTGGCGGAATTTCTGAATGTTTGAAAAATTCTGTATGAATCTCACCTCCAACCTTCACATCCTGGGCTGACTTAAGAATAATTTTCTTGTAGGTAGCATTGTTTACTACCTCAGCAATGATCTGCAATGACCGCACAATCGGAATACCCCCAGCAACAAGCACAGACAGGTTCTCCGTAAATCGCGTCAGATAGACATATCGAAACAACTCTCCAATAATCGGTAATTTCAATTTGACCTCATCCCACTCCCTCTTACCATCATCTGTACGCAGATAGTACGCAAAAGCACCCACACAAACAAAGAAAACAACAAGCACCGCCCACCAATAAGCATTCATGAAGTCACCAATCTTGATCATGACATTTGTATACCATGGTACTTCGATATCGAGATCTTGGATAACAGATGTCAGTCTCGGCAAGATAAAGGAGACAACGATAAATCCGATAACGCTCGCCACCGTGATCACAAAGGCTGGATACATTAGTGCCCCACGAACCTTACTCGTCAGGATGTAGTTTTGTTCTGTCGTCTTTGCTACATAATTTATAGCCCCTTCAAGATTACCAGAAAGCTCTCCTGAGCGGATCATATTGATTGCCAACTCAGAAAAAATCTTTGGATGACGTTCAAAAGCCTCCGAAATCGGCAAACCATCTTCAATATCCGCACTGACTTGCTTAATCACAGGACGCAAAACTTCACTATTGGTTTGTTCATAGATAGTCTCTAGAGAGGTAGAAATGGGAACCTTTGCGCTTGTCAGTGTAGAAAACTCACGATAAAAAACCAAAAGATCTTTGATATCTACACGTGTAGTCATCTCCTCCACCTTTGCAGAAAGGCTCGCCTCTTTATCCTTTGATTTGACCTCAATAGGTGTGAGGCCATTTTTTTGCAGTAGTTCAACTGCAGCGTCACTACTAGCAGCATCGATTGTGCCACGTTTCAATGTTCCATCCTGACCTTTCGCTTTAAATAAAAATTTCATAGTTTGGCATTGTTATCTACATTAGGACTCCTACACTCACTTCCTTGCGGACACATTGTAATCTCACCGACAAGCATCCAAAGGATCCATCATGATGAGGACTTTCGCATTTAGCGCTCCGCCAGCTGGCGGATCAAATCGCACAACAGTATTGTACATGCGAAAGTCCAAATATCTAATCTTCAATTTCTATTTCATCCCCTTTACCAATCAACATGCGTAGATACTCTCTATTTTTAGCGTATGTCATCGCATGATCTACAGTAATCACACCTTTACGCAAAAGTATGGAAAGTGATTTATCCAAGGAAATCATTCCGTCTTTTTGACTTGTATCAATCACCGTGTCAATTTGATACGATTTATTTTCTCGAATAAGGTTTTCGATCGCGTGGTTTTTGATCATAATCTCAACCACTGGGACACGTCCACCATCAGTACGCGGTAAAAGTCGTTGTGAAAGTACACCCAGGAGCACATTTGCTAACTGCGAACGTACTTGATTTTGCTGATGTGATGGAAAGGTGTCGATGATACGATCAATGGTTTGAGAACTATCGTTTGTATGCAGTGTGGCAAAAATCAGATGACCTGTTTCTGCTGCTGTAATCGCTGTTGAAATTGTTTCTAAGTCTCTGAGCTCACCAATCAAGATTACATTTGTATCTTCACGAAGCGCTGCGCGAAGTGCACTTGGAAAATCATGTGTATCTTCCCCGACTTCACGCTGATTGATGATGCACCGATCAGGCGTGTACAAATACTCAACAGGATCCTCAATTGTGACAATGTGATGCTCTTTGTTTTGATTGATATGTTCTATAAGTGCTGCAAGCGTTGTTGATTTCCCATGACCTACAGGTCCTGTGACCAAAAACAGCCCTTGAGAGAAATTTGCAAACTCATAAATGTTTGAAGGCACATTAAGCTCTGCTAAAGTTCTGATTTTGTTGTTGATGACACGCATGACGATACCAACATTACCCTGTTGATAAAAAATATTTGTACGAAATCGTACACGATCCTCAAAGTTGTAAGCAAAGTCAACTTGTCCTTCACTTGAGAATTGTGTTTTTCGCGTTTCATCCATAAAAAATTCAGACATCGCGCGCGTATCATCTGACACTAAAATGGCTTCCTGTGAAAGAGGTATCAGTCTCCCATCAATACGCAAAGTAGGATGCCGTCCTACGGCTAAATGAAGGTCTGATGCATCTTGTTGTGCTGCCAGTCGGAGAAGATTTTTTACACGATCACCAATATTTGCTGTACTCATATTTTTTGTTTTTTAGAGAGTGCTACCAATAATTCATTATAAATGTTACCGTGATTCACAATAAAGTTTTTTCACCTCAATCAATGTACTGTTCGACTTTGGCCAAAACTTCTGGAAAAGTAAAGTGCGACTTGATCAAAAACTCTTTTGCGCCCATCTTCAAGGCATGGTCGATATCCTTTTTGTCTGAGAGATTCGTCAGAACAATCACAGGAATCTGCTCCCATTGAGGTTGCTCAGCCATTGCCTCGAGTACACCAAATCCATCAACCCTCGGCATCACGATATCAAGCAACACAAGATCAGGAGGGTTGCCAGCAGACAACGACGTAATGGCCGCGTAACCATCATGCGCTAACACGACGTCATACCCAGCAGAAACAAGCTTCGCCTCGTACAGGGAGCACAACGACAGATCATCTTCAACAATCATCACTTTCTGCTGATGACGAGAAAGATTTTTTGATGAAGTTTGCTGACTTTTCAAACCGTGGGTAACTATAGGGTTCATTTGCTTTATATTATACCACGTACTACGACGGTTTATTTTGATCAAAGTCTTTTTCATCTATTTCTGCGAGATCCCCACCAACAAGCAATCGCCCCTCTGTAATTCTTTCAAGTTCTGCCATCGTCGTCAGTCCAAGTAAGACCTTCAAAATACCATCTTGCTTTAACTCTAAAATATTCTTTCCACGGATCACCTTCTCCAAAGCAAGTACATCACCATTTTTTGCTGTGATCACCTCCTGAATATCATCATCTACATAAATGACCTCATAGATGGCCACGCGACCCTTGAGGCCTAATTGACCACACGCCTCACAACCTTTGCCATGATAAAACTTCAATCCATTTGAGAGATCTATGCCATATTTAGCAATTTCCTCAGGCGTCACGTTCTCCAACATTTTCTCAACATTCTTCACAATATTTGATGGGATTTTTTGCTCCTCCTTACATTGCTCACAGATTCTTCGCAAAAGTCTCTGGGCTGCAATAATCCTCACAGATGAACCGATCAAAAAAGGCTCAATCCCCATATCGTGCAATCGAGGAAGTGCCCCAATAGCGTTATTTGTGTGCACTGTTGAGAAAACTAAATGCCCCGTAAGTGCAGCGTGAATCGCTAGCTCTGCTGTTTCACCGTCACGAATCTCTCCCACCATGATAACATCAGGATCTTGACGAAGGATACTACGCAATCCACTAGCAAAATCATATCCAATTTCCGGCTTGACCTGCGATTGATTGATACCAGGAATGAAATACTCAACAGGATCTTCTAGGGTAATGATATTCCCATCCTCACCATTGAGAATAGAAAGAAAAGCATACAGCGTCGTTGACTTTCCTGATCCAGTAGGTCCTGTCATAAGAATCATACCAAAAGGGTCGCGAATATGCCGGAGGAATGTCTCTCTCTGAGAGCCCATAAGTCCCAGTTTTTCCAAGTCAAAGCTTTGCCGATCTTTTTCCAAAACACGCATTACCACCTTCTCACCTTCCACCACCGGCAGTGTTGAGACACGAAAGTCAATTGCATTTCCCTTAAGCATAATACGAAAACGCCCATCTTGCGGTTTGCGTCGCTCATCAATTTTGAGTGTAGCCAAAATTTTGATACGCGACACAACTGCGCGACCTACTTCCATAGGAAAGGTCAGTGACGCATGCAAGATACCATCAACACGAAAACGCACGCGATACGTGTTATCAATTGGTTCAATGTGTATATCAGAAGCACCGCCATCAAGCGCATGCCTAATAATTACCTGAACCAACTTTGCCACAGGGGCGTCTTGAATATTCTCTTTGGCCAAAATGTCTGACGACTTTTTCTTTTTTGATTTTAAGTCGTCATCATCCTCGAGGGAATTTACAGCACTCTCCACTGCCTTCTGGGCACTGCCGTAGGATTCTTGTAAGTCCTCGATGACACTTTGCGAAGTCAAGTACACCTCGATTCCAAGCTTTTCTTTTTGCGCCAAAAAACGCAAAATATTCAGCGCTTGCAAATCCTGCGGATCAACCATAGCTGTATGCAAGGATTGAGAAGTAGCATCTTTATAAAATGTAACAACACCGTAACGACGTGACACCTCTTCAGAGATCATGTGCACAGCATCCTTATCAAGATTCTTGGGAACTTTTTCCAAATAAGGCACACCCAACTCATCAGCGCGCGATTTGTATGACGTTACGTTAGTAGGCACAGCATCTACCTTTTCTTCAATTTTTTTTTCATCACTGGGCATAGAAATCTATTTTTGTTTTCATTAATACTGTGAGTTTTTTGAGGACGTCAATGAGACAGTCTTGGAGATGCCTCACCGCAGACAACTTATCTACATAGGACTTTCGCACTTGGCACACTTCTTCGTTGCTACACTAGTATTTTCGAATCCCGTCGCTCGCGAGTGACAGGACGAGTGACAGGACAAGCAACATATGTGAATACCTGCCTACCGGCAGGCAGGTGAGTTATCTAAAATACTAGTGTGCGCCTCGAATTGCACTCAAGTGCGAAAGTCCTATACAAAGTAGAATGCACTTCACTGCTCTCCAGATGAATTATCTCAACGAACCTATCGATTAAGGGATAAATGGATTAGATCTCTCCGATGGCGCTGCCACAATTGGGTTCACTGGATTTGTCTGATCTCGTACTGCTGCTATTTCCTCAAAGGAAATTTTTTGTGTAAAGTCATCTACACTAACCTCTGGTAGATTATCGATAAAAATATACTCAAATTTTGCATTCAATCTCAAATCACTAGCAGATGTATTCACTTGGCCATCATCCTCATTGTTAAAAGTCGAATCTGACGAATCTGAAATACTTAGCGAGCTTAATCCATAGAGTCTTTTTATACGAAAAATATTATCAATAAATGGCAATAGTTCGTCATAGGAGCCTGTGATACTCAAATCTGTATTCAATCTTCCTAATCCTGTTTCATCTGTGCTAAAGGCACTTGTACTCCCTCCCATATTAATACCATTTACCAAAACATTAGCCGTTGTGCCAAACTGCGCAATGGAGCTAATCAACTCTTGTTCAAGAGGATTGTTTGGTACATACTCATTGAGAAAGCTCACTTCTCCTGGATAACTACTGAGCTCTGCTACAAAAGCTTGAATCTTTTGGAGTTTCACTAATTGATCTTCAATTTGTACCTCAAGAATCTTGTTCTCTTCTCTGACTGTCTGCGCTTGGTTATACTTTGGAACAATCATTCCAATAATCACATACAAAACGATCAAAAGACTAACGGGGAAAATAATGAGTGATTTCATAATAGATAATTTATTTTTATGCGCACGAACTTATACTCCCTACAGTGGCTCAACCACTTGCTCGGATGTAGCTTCATTTTGTGATGTTGACGTATCTTGTGAGAGGACAAAGCTTGCATCAAACGAGAGAAATCCTGTCTCTTCATCTACCACAGCTCCACCAGTACGAACCTGAGAGAAGAGAGGGTTATTCTTCCAAATTTGAATCTGTGCAGCAAGTGTATCTAGTGAGATCGTATTTGCAGTCAAAGAAAGAGAAGCCAGTCGTGTTTCAGGATCAACAGTATGTCCAAACGACTCAAAAACAATGCCAGGAATGATCATTTGATGAAATTCTCTCAGTATTGTACTTGTTGTATCGTCTGTGTATCGCTCGCTTCCTAGAGCACGAGATTTTGCGATAAACGCTGCAGGCTCTCCTTGAAGTGCCTCATCAATCTTTGCTTGATTACTCTTTTGAGTCTCTTTCAGAGTTGCATTTTTTGATGTCTGTTGACCCGCGTAAAGCAGAGCAATCACATAAACCACTCCTACTACAACCAAAAAGAGGAATGAAAAAAGAATTCCACTAGAGACCATCGTTTTTCGCCTCACATTTAAACTTTTTTTATTGGGATTTTTGAAACTAACACCTGAAACCATATTTTTTGTATTACTATTTACTTTTCAATTGATCATCCAGCAATGAAACGTCAAACCACAGAAAGTTCGTTCTATTATGATTCCTTTTGCTCAACAGCCAAAAGAGCCAATCCAATGACAACCGCAAGTGAAGATCCTACACTCCCCTCAATATGTCTGGCGATCTTTGGATCGATGATTACTCTACTGAGGGGATTCCCAACGATCACTTTCAGGCCAGAAACTTTTGCAATATGTGCGCTCAATCCTGGCATCATTGCACTCCCACCAGAAACAATCACCGCATCAAGGGTCTGACTTTTTTTCTCTCCCAAAATTCGTCGTACTTCCGCCACGATATATTCAAGCGATGGAAAGACTAGCGGCATTGGTCCAGTAAAAAAGTTTTTTCCGCTCTCTTTCATCTCTCGAGCACGAACCAATGAAATATTCAGGTTTTCTGCAATCGTTGAAGTGATATCAACGCCTCCCACATCAACATTTCTATTGATATGTACTGCACCATCCTCTACATACACAAGATTGGTCGTTTTTGCACCAATGTCCAAAAGAATATAGTGACCCTTTTCCTTGCCAACCAAAGAGCGTACCAATGCAAAAGTTTCTAACTCAAGAGAGTCAACGATAACATCCGTTCCTTCAAAAAGATCATCATAATACTGCACTTCACTCTTTGGCGCAGCAACCAAGATGACTTTCATTGTCTTATTTTCCTCATCGATGCTTGTACGATCCCAACTGATATTCACATCTTCCAGGGATGTTGGGATATACTTACGAGCCTCGTATTGTATAGCTTGCGATAACTCCTCATCATTTTTCATTAGAGGAAAATCAATCATCACCACGAGACCATTGAAGGCAGGGATTGCAATGTTAACCTTCTTTGATTGTGGCTTAAGTTCCTTAAGTAGTCTGATGAGGGCAATCCGAAGCAGCTCAGCATAATCAACTTCTGAATCATTGAGCGTCTCCTTAACCTGATCAAGTGTTATCCATCCATAATTGACGAGCTCAGGCTTATTTTTTTTCATACTTACTTCAACAGCCTTTACAGAGCGCGTGCCAAAGTCTATACCAACATAATAATCATCATTTTTTGAGCCAAAAAACATAGTAATTTTTGTATCCTACAAGTAGATACTTTTTTATATTTATTTATATTTATTATACCACACCTTTTTAAATTTAATGCAAGTAGCGATCCCTCACGTTACACACCTGCCTCAAGGAAAACTTTCGGTGTCTATAAATATGAGAAGCTATAGCGTAGATCTATGCAAAACTCTTTTTAAATGCTACGATACAATGCTCAGTCATGACATTAATGATATACTACATGTACAGAATTTATTGATATTTATATATGGAAATCGAAAGCTCAATCACCAAAAAACTCACCCAACACGCCAAACAAAGCCTTTTGAATGCAAATAAAATCGCACGTTCAGCAAGGAGCAAGCAAGTCAAAGCTGAACACTTGCTCTATAGCGTATTTCTTGAGCGAGGAAGTGTAGGTGCAACCATTCTAGCAAACATGAACCTCACGAAAGAAAATTTCGAAAGCGAAATTTTTAAATCAAAAGCATCAAAACCTTCGAAAGACCTATCAACGCTCCCCGTCAATCCCGTTCTCAAGAGAGTGATCACTGATGCCTACGCTTCAGCGGCTGACTTTGGATACCCCTATGTCGGCACAGAACATTTCGTTTACGCACTTCTCGATAAACCAACACCCATTGTCAAACGAATTCTTGCTCGAATCGATCGAAGAAAAAATAAAAAAACCTCACCCTTTCAAAGTGGGAACACATCAAGTATGTCTCCTGAAATTCTGGCGCATATAGGCCAGATACTTGGCGGAGATAGTTTATCGTTTCTCAAATCTGGCGAAGAGACAGGCTCACAAGCCTTAGATCAATTTACAGATGACCCTATACAAAACGATAAGCTCAGTCCTTTTATTGGGTATACCGAGACAATTCAACGCATTACAACGATCTTGGGGCGTCGCAACAAAAACAACCCTATCCTTATCGGAAATCCCGGTGTAGGAAAGACCGCCCTCATTGAGCACCTCGCAGCCATTGCTGGCACCCCTGATGCACCACCACACATTCGTGGCAAAAAAATCCTCACACTTGACCTTGCTTTACTTGTGGCAGGCACAAGCTTTCGAGGTGAGTTTGAACAACGCTTAAAAGACGTGATCGCACAAGCGCAACACTCACAGAATATCATCCTCTTCATAGATGAAATCCATACTATAATAGGTACAGGCAACACAGGAGGGAGCCTTGACGCAGCAAATATTTTGAAACCAGCTCTAGCTCGAGGCGATCTACATCTCATTGGCGCTACAACTTTTGAAGAATTCAAAAAACACATAGCCAAAGATGCTGCACTCTCACGAAGGTTTCAAAAGGTGGAAATTATCGAACCAACAGTGCCACAAGCAATCAAAATTCTCACAGGAGCGCGAAAAGTGTACGAAGCGCACCATGGGGTAGCCTTTTCACCTGAAAGTTTAAAGGCTGCTGTAACGCTCAGTGACAGATACCTTCCAGAACAAAGCCTCCCAGACAAGGCTTTTGACTTGATTGATGAAACAGCCTCTCATATGCGCAGCATCGGGAAAGACACAGACCTCTACTACACCCTCTCTGAAGTTAAAGAGCTCATCAGTGATCTCTCCGTACAAAAATCTCAACTCTTACAAGCTCACCAATACGATGAGGCAAGCCTCATCCAAAAACAGGAATCCCATGCCCAAAAAAAATATACAGAAATAAAAAAAGAGATTGCCAAGTACGAAAAAAACATCCACCACGCCATCGGGAAAAATGACATTGCTAGGACTCTCTCACAAATGACTGCAATTCCTTACAGTGTCATCATCCAAGAACCACACGCAAGAATTACCCAGGCCAAGAAAAGTCTGAGCAAAAATATAATTGGCCAAGACAAAGCAATCAGCGCCATCACCACAACACTAGCTCGCAGTGCTATTGGTATAGGAAATGCAAACAGACCGCAAGGATCGTTCTTATTCCTTGGACCAACTGGTGTCGGGAAAACACTCAGTGCACAAATCCTTGCCAAAGAAATTTATGGCTCCAAAGATGCTCTGATTCGAATAGATATGAGCGAACTCATGGAAAGACATGCTTCATCCAAACTCCTCGGTGCCCCAGCGGGTTATGTAGGGTACGGCGAAGGAGGCACGCTCACGGAAAAAATTCGCAAACGCCCCTATAGTATCGTCTTGTTTGACGAAATAGAAAAAGCACATCCTGATACATTCAATTTACTTCTACAAATTCTTGAAGATGGTACGATCACTGATGGAGAAGGACTCAAGGCTGATTTTCGTCATGCCATCATCATACTAACCTCAAACATTGGAGCCCACAAAGGCGCCATGAACTCACTTGGCTTTAGTGGGTCAAGTGTAAAAAAAGAATCAAAGTTTGAAAACGCAATAAGTGATCTATTACCTCCAGAGCTCATCTCACGCCTCGATCATATCCTGACATTTGACCCTCTCAGCGAAAAAACATTAACAAAAATTACTCAAACCGAGCTACTGCGTATCAAGAAAAATCTCAGTGATCGCAACATCTCACTATCTATACCAGCAAGCATCACCAAACATATAGCGCACAGTGCAATGCAAGCTGGCGGTAATGCAAGACTCGTTCGTAAAAACATCCAAGACACCGTTGAGAAAGTAATCGCGCATCATATCTTAGAAAAACCGACTACCAAAAAAATTACACTGTCCCTCAAAAAACATGCCAGCAAAAAAGACGGCAAAGACACAATTGTAGCCAAGTAATCTTTGCGCCTATGAGTCAAAACACAGCGATAGCAACCTCTCTGCAGAAAATTTCTACCTATTGCCTGGATGCCATTTTCCCGAAAAGATGTTTAGGGTGCAAAACATTTGATACCTGGCTGTGCAAAAAATGCCACACAAGATTTGGTTTGGTAGTGGAACAAAAATGCCCATTGTGCACGATAGTCATAACGCCCGACGGAAAAGTTTGCTTGAAATGTAGGGCAAAAAAAGATGTCTTTATTGATAGTGTATTTACAGCATCTTATCAAGATGCGCTTTTAAAAAAGGTGATTCATGCCTACAAATATCGCTTCATCAAAGATTTAGCCTCACCACTTGCGCTCCTTCTAGCACAATCATTGCAAAACTCTCACCTCCCAGCACCAGATGTGATCATTCCTGTTCCCCTCCATAAAAGAAGGTTACGTTGGCGAGGATTTAACCAGTCGCAACTCTTAGCACTAGAACTAGACTTGCAAATCTCGTTGGAACTGGGTGTACTTAAACGCACCAAGTATACAACAGCGCAAGTAAAAGTAAAAAGCCGTTCTAGACGACTAAACAACCTCCAAAAAGCTTTCACCGTCCAAGACTCAAATAGGATAAGAGGAAAACACATTCTACTCATTGACGACATCACAACCACAGCTACAACCTTCAACGAGTGCGCCAAAGCGCTAAAAAAGGCAGGAGCCACCAAAGTAACAGGCCTTGCTTTAGCTAGAGAATAATACGTCGGACAAAGCAGTATAATATTGCAAGAGTGAGCAGTCATTTCTCCAATAGCTCTAGCATGAGATTGAAAGCTCGCTTTGGTAATCAGACGTATTAGGTAGCTACTTTTTGGCTTTGGCTTGTGTTTTCTGGTTGTTCCGAAAGGTCAGGAGGTACTCAGTAGGGTAACAACTTCCGCGAAAAAAGGTAAGGAAATGAACACCACTATATTTTACAAATTTTACACCAAAAGCATCTCGTCAAGATTTATCTTCCCTATTTTGATACCGTTTGATGAAGTGCTCTATTGTCTCACCGATGAGATTAGTGCGCCCATATTTCCATTGGATATACCCAAGCGAGCTAACCACAAATGCTCCAATACAATCCACGATCAAGTCCCCCATTGTGTCTTGCAAACTAACTTGCATCGTAAGGTTAAAAATCATATCAAGGATAAACTCAATAATTTCCCACAGAGCACCAATCGCAACGGCAAATGTAAATCCAAAAACCGCCACAACACTTGCGTTTGCATCGATCGTACGAGCACTTTGCATCATCCGCATGGCACCAAGGCCAATCAGTCCAAAAATCATCGCGCTACTGCCATGAAGAGCAATATCCCACCAATGAAAGATCTGATAAAAATCATGAATCTCACCCAAAAAAAGTGAAGCGTAGGCAAACAAAACACCCAAAAGAGTGATCAATCGAGGTAATTTAATATCATACCAGCGATGAAGAAGCGTTGGGATAAACGTAAAAAAAAGCGTAAGCAAAATAACAAAAAGTGTCGACCACTGTGACCGATATATAGAAAAAGTGCCAGCTACAACAAGTGTACTCCACACAAACCAGAGCACACTTTTTTCTGAGAGAATAAAATCAAATAGCTTTCTATGCATAAATATCATTAGGTGTACCAAAAATCTCTTCAAGGATAAGTAAGCGCCCATAACCTTTGGTCGAGCTAGCTGCGATAATTGAGATATCTTCGCCACACTCTGACTGGATATTGAGAAGTGCTCCGTGGAGTTCTTTCTGATTAAGCTTATCACATTTATTGGCGACGATCATATAGGGGTGATGATACTCCTCCAGCACAGCAATCATCTCACGATCAAAATCCCTGAGTCCAACTTTTGCATCAACAATCAGTATCACGAGCGATACTGACGTCTCACCACTGATAAAGTACCATAAGATTAATTTACGTAATTTTTCACGGTCTTTATGCCCAAGTTTCGCGTAGCCGTATCCTGGTAAATCCACAAAATAATGAGATTCATTGATATGAAAAAAATTAATATGCTGTGTCTTCCCTGGAGTAGAAGAGGATTTCACTAAGTGCTTTTGCCCAACAAGCATATTGATAAGGCTCGACTTCCCAACATTCGAACGACCGATAAAAGCAATCTGCGGTTTCTCATCACAGATAATGTTATGTGATCCTACAGCACTGAGCAAAAACTCTGCGCTACGGATTTTAGGATGATCATGATCCATAATCTAAATATAAAAAGTGAGAAGTAAAAAACCAAAAACAATACGATAATAGCCAAAAATTACAAAGCTATACTTCGCTACATATTTCAAAAGAAATCCGAGGGAAAAATAAGCTATCACAAATGCACTCACAAAACCCACAATCAAATTCAATCCATCAGTACCTGAAAAGGAATTATACGACTTACTCAGGTCAAAAAGTGTCGCCCCGCCAACGATTGGGATAGCTAGTAAAAAAGAAAATTCCGTCGCTGCTGTTCGTGTGAGCCCAAGCCAGAGACCACCAACAATCGTTGCTCCAGAACGTGATGTCCCAGGGATAAGCGAAAGCACCTGACAAAGTCCAATAATCAGTGATTGTTTGATATTAATATTCTCTACAGAGGTAAGTTCTCCTGGAGATCGCTTCACTTTTTTGGAATAAAAATACTCTGTAATCAAAAAAATGACACCACCAATAATAAACATCCAGGCAACAACACTGACAGAAAAAAGGCTCTTGATCTGATCCTCAAACAAAAGTCCAAGCCCTGCAACAGGAACACAAGCAATAGCAACAAATGGCAACAAATGTCGCAACGTGGGAATTTCTCTCCAATAATAAAGTACAACAGCCAAAACCGCAGCACCTTGGATAATGACCTGGAAGCTTTTCAAGGTATCGTCTTGCACAAGTCCCAGCAAGTCGCTAGCAACGATCATGTGCCCTGTTGATGAAATGGGAAGAAACTCCGTGATACCTTCAACAATACCAACAAAAATAGCGTCTAGTAATGTCATATCGTAGTTCAACGTTTTAAAAACAATCCTTCACAGACGACTCCTACCTGAAAAATGGTGTCCCTACAACGGGAATTATCAGATGATTATAAAACATTTAAAACATTTTGTCCATGCTTTTAATGCAAGAAGCTGAATAGAACTTTCGCACTTTAGTGCAATTCGAAAATACTGGTGTAGCAACGAAGAAGTGTGCAAAGTGCGAAAGTCCTAAAAGAGCTAAAGTGACCAGGTCACCCTTGTCGCCCGTGCCCTGGTCACTGATAAGGCATAAGCAGAGAGGAAAAGTGATAAATATACTGTGAGTTACGTCCCAACTTATTTGGATTTATTCCTCCATGCATAAAAAATATACACAATGACCCCAGCGATCATCAACAAAAGTAGGCCTTTAATGATTTGACTCAAATATTGCTCGATAAGTTCTTGATTGTCTCCGATTAGATACCCAAGCATCGTCAGTATCACCATCCAAATCCCTGCGCCCGCTGCTGTATAGATCGTAAATTTCAGTGGATCCATCTTGGCAAGCCCTGCCGGAAAAGAAATATACTGACGCACCAAAGGAATCAAGCGCCCAATAAACGTAGAGATTGGACCATGCTTCTCAAAGAAAACTTCAACGCGATGTAATTTTTCCTCCGTTACAAAAAACTTAATGATTGGCGCCTTCAAGAGAAAAGAGCGACCAAATTTAAGGGCGAGCATGTAATTAAACCAGGCACCTGCGATGGAGCCAAAGATACCAAAAGCTATCACGAGATAAACATTCATCTCACCTTTTGCTGCAAGAATCCCTGCAGGAATCATAACTGCTTCACTGGGAAAAGGAAAAAACGAACTCTCCAAAAACATCAGAAAGAAAATCCCTGGATAGCCCCACTGACTCACAAGCGCAATAATGGGGTCAGCGATAGCATGAAACACATCACTCAGAATATATATAATTTCACTCATAAAAACTCTCACATCTTAAAAAATAATAGTCTATTCTGAGTCCTACAGTATTCATCTCTATGGTCTATAGCCTTTCCCAAAAGACCACCCATTACCCCATCGCCAAGGTGTATGTAGATACGGAGTTCCAAAGTAAGGTCGCAAAACAAAGACCGTACTCGATCGAAGATTTGATGCGTATGAAGCTTGAACCAAACACTGTGAGAAATCTAAATCAACTTGTTGCTTAAACTCCAGGGACCCACCCTCCCAATACGAAGCTTCCCGCTCGCCACAACAACTCTCCACAGCATCCGGTACATCTCCAGCAAAAAAACCACATGTTTGCGGGATATACGTCCTCTGATTTACGCTAGGCCCATCGAAAAAACTCCAACTCACGAGCCACCAAACATAGGCTACAAAAAAGAGCATAACAATAAAAAGAAACTTCGCACTAGCACTACTCATACACCATATTTAAGCGTGTTTGAAACTTCCCTTATAGTACCATAAGATGTATATTTTGCACGAATATTTACTTAACAGGACTTTCACACTTTGGTGCTCCGCCAGCTGGCGGATAGGGACACGTTACTCGCGAGTGACAGTGTCAAGGCGTAGGTTTATACCCCTTGAGAGTGCAAAGTGCAAAAATCCAAACCACACGATTCGGGTCGCTTTCCTTGCTCGTCTGTATTATGATAAGATCATGGACAAAAATCAATTACACAAAAATTACCAAGATATTGCTCAAGCAATAACTTATCTCACAGATCATGCCTGGGAGCAACCCTCCCTCTCACAGATCGCCCAAGCAGTTGGAATGAGCGATGCCCACTTCCAAAAAGTATTTTCACAGTGGGTAGGCATTAGCTCAAAAAAATTCTTGCAGTTTATAAGCCTCGAGAGGTCCAAATCCATCTTAAGACAAGAGAAAAAGTCAGTCATGTTTGCAGCTATTGATGCTGGCTTTTCTAGTAATAGTCGCCTACACGATCTCTTCATAACAATAGAGTCAATGACACCAGGAGAATATAAAAACCTTCATACAGGAAAAGGCCCATCTATGACAATAAACTATTCCACAGCCTTCACATCCTATGGGTATGTCGTAATAGCAAGCACGCATAAAGGCTTGGCGCATATTTCATTTATCGAAAATGCAGCCCAAGCTTTGCCTCGCTTGAAAGAATCATTTCCCTGTGCCAATTTACGGTCAAAAAAAGATCCTATGCAAAAGAAGGCTCTAACACTTTTTGAGAACCTCTCTAGTGATCAATCATCTTCTCAAGTAAATCTAAGATTTCACCTAAAAGGCACACCCTTCCAGATCAAAGTATGGGAAAGTCTTCTGAAAATACCCGCAGGTGGATTATCAACATATGGTACACTAGCTAAAACCATAGGAAAACCACAAGCTTCTCGAGCTGTAGGAACCGCTGTGGGAAAAAATCCACTAGCATATATCATCCCCTGTCATCGCGTCATAAGGTCATCAGGTGAAATAGGCAACTACATGTGGGGATCGCAGCGAAAAATGCTCATGATCGCTCATGAAGCCGCAATACAGTCAGAAAATCAAACGGAGCAGTGAGCAAATACAATCAGAATTTAACATCTCAAAACATCCAAAGATACTATGAAAAAAAATGTATCCATCAAAAAAATTACCCAGTACGCACGCAACGCAAAAAAACGAAATCAGGGCGGCATCACGATTCTTGACGGGTTACATGTTGTACAAGAAGCCTTTAAGAAAGGTGAGAAAAAAGACTTTCAAAGCATTCTCATCTCAAGCAAAGGAGAAAACAATCCTGAAATCGCAGCATTTATCTCTACGCTCCCAGAAAATCTCTGTGAACACGTCAGTGATAGTGTCATGGAAAAAATCGCACCAACCAAAACTCCCTCTGGCATCCTAGGACTCTACACAATCCCAACTTCTCCAAAGAGCCTCCGACCAACAGTAAACAATATTCTCCTCTTGGATCGCGTATCCGACCCAGGAAATCTGGGCACGATCATTCGAAGTGCTGCAGCCCTAGGCGTAGAAGCAATTTTCTGTTCACCGGGATGTGCAGACGCCTGGAGTCCAAAAGTCCTGCGAGCCGCCCAAGGTGCTCACTTTTACATCAAAATTTTTACACAATTTGACCTGCCAAAGATAAAAACAATCTTTGACGGCAAAATCATCGGCACATACCTAGATAAAAATGCCACATCACTCTACAAAACCAATCTAGGAGGTAAGATCGGAATCGTCCTAGGAAATGAAGGTGCAGGCATTGATGAAACCCAGTTCGCCCTCTACGGCGACCAAAAAGTATACATCCCAATGAGCAAAAACTTCGAAAGCCTCAACGTAGCAGTTGCAGCAAGTATCTGCCTAAGCGAGAAAAAAAGACAAGATTCGAAGTAATAAAAGACACTACCCTCAGAACTTACTTTGCCTGCAACGAGAATCACCCCCCCCCCATTTGTCATCCTGGGATTTAGATTTCATCTGCGAGCGTAGCGAGTAGCTTGAAATCAAATACCCCTGCCCGCAGTGCTGCAGCACACGCGAAGCAGGCGCGGCGGGATCCAGGAAGCTTGTACAAGACTCTCGGAATGTCATCCTCAGCTCGACTGGGGATCTGCCCCTTGTGTACTAAACAAAACTTTCGGCCTGTCATCCTCAGCTTGCCTGGGGATCTGCCCCTTGTGTACTGGTTAGCCAGAGGCGACATATGTTGTACTCACGTACATAAATATAACTTAGAGGTGGTATATAACTTTAATAAATACCCCTAAGAACGATGCGACCGTTTATTCTTCACATAATGATTCTTCGCCGTACGCCGCAACTTCTTAAAAGCATGCTTCAGCCCCACAACAGGCTCACTATAACTATCAGTATCCAGCATAACAGGCTTCTCACGCCACGGCCGAAAAGTGATCCGCACACTAAAAGGTCGGACCCGCTCAAATTTCACAGTAATCTCTGGCGGATGAGTAACACTAGAAAAAAGCTCTTTATAATACACCTCCCGCTCTGCAATAACATCAAGCAAAGCCTCCTCAAGCTTCTCATCATCAAAGATATGAATTTTCTGCACTCCAATCATAGGTAAAAACTTGGAAATTATATACTCTGAAATATCACAGGCTAACAGAAGCTCTTTGCTAGATACTAACACACTTATCATATCTATTCGCGCATACCTAGTACATCACACTTAATTAAGTGCACTAATTTCCCATCGTGAGCAATATAACAAAGTTCTCAGAACTCCCACCAACATCACTCACCCTCTCCAAATATTTCTAAATATCCCTCATCATAGATCTCAGCAAAGGCATTTCTTAATCCACACTCATCAGCATCACTACCAATGCAATCATAGTCAATAGTTTTCATGTATGTATCCTTACCATTAATTTTTCTCATTTGGTAATGATCCAAAGAATTTACATTTTTTCCGACATGAACCAAGTAGCATTGACCGTTGTACATCGTGGATTCAATATATTTTTCTCCAGCTAGTCTACTCACGAACTCCTTTGACTTTCTCTCACACTCACTATTCTCTTGTAGTATAAACCTATCCCTCTCAAGAGATATTTTTTCTTTTTCCATATTTGGTAGAATAAAGATTAAATATACAACCACAGCAAATGCAGTCATCAATACTCCAACACCTATACATACTTGGAGAAATCTATTCATAGTAATAGTTTACTTTACTTGCCTTATTTATTTGTTGACTGACTCAATGTTTACCGTCTCAATGAGCTCATGCATATCCTCGGCTTCACAATCACCACAGCTACAGTAGATGACAGAAAAGGTCTTGAAATGATGTGGGCAGACATCTTTGGTATGATCATTGCTGATGCTGGC
>Ga0209187_1000374_pt1 | contig 83577 bp, 70 predicted proteins | sample BantaG_FD_187430 | JGI IMG/M metagenome (GOLD analysis project Ga0209187, IMG submission 187430) | Marine algal microbial communities from Bantry Bay, Ireland - BantryBay_4 metaG (SPAdes) (version 2) | ecosystem: Host-associated > Algae > Red algae > Unclassified | place: Bantry Bay, Ireland...
GAAAAAAAATACTGGTTTTGGGCTTATTTGGGCTGCGGTAGGCAAGCCTGTGTTGCTTATTTATTGAACTTTATATGCTACAATAGCTTCAGACAAGCAAATGTAGTAAATAATTGAATGTGATTTTGCTAAATGTGTTGATGGCTTTGGAGAAAGTCAGCAAGCCCTATTTAATTCAGATTACGTGGTGGTGGTTTATATTTTCTTACAAAAATTAAAATTCGCAACTATTTTTAAAACAAATAATAAATTATAAAATTAAAACAAGGATTACTGCGGCTATGAATTATTACAGTAGGAACATTATTGTCATCTTACGCTCAAAACACATCTTACCCTTGGTTAGATGAATTGATTGATACCGAAGATTGTTGCTTTAACCAAAGGGTTGATGTCTACGATTATCATGGCGTACACAAATTTATTTTTGTCGCTAATGATGAGAATTGCTCGTCATTTTCTGAAGGTTATACTGGATCGTTGTATTACCAGGATGGTAGATTATGGTGTAATAATCGTCCCGATTTAGATTGCAGAAGGTGGTACAAGATTAGTTATGAAAGTACTATTTACGAATGAGGCGGACAACAAGCAGAATTAACCAACGAACAAAAAGCAATTGCTCTTCAAGAAGGTATAGCTTTAGGAGATCAGGCATCATTAGCTTACATTAGCCATGAGCAGTATATTCAGCATAATGTATCAATACCATCTGGAAAAGAAGCTATTGCTGGTTTCTTCTTAGGCCAGTCTGCGTGCGTTACAGTTGATATTCATCGTTCATTAGAAATTGGTGATTATGTTATAATGCCTAAATTATCGGTTGTTTTAATTTTAGCAATATCAACTTTATCCTTATCAACTTTAATTTTTTCTATTAAAATATAGATGCCCCAATAGTCATCAGAATTTCTTAAACAACAAAAAATATGCTCGAAATTTTTCTTCAGTCAATATTCTTTCGAAAAATAAATTTATTCTATACTAATCGTATATTTAGCTTATGGAAAAACAAAATATAAGTTGTCCTAACTGCGGCCATCTGTTTAATGTAGAAGATGTGTTTTATAAAGAAATAGAATTAGAACAAGAGAAAAAATTCCAGCAAAAGTTAAAAGCTGCAGTAGATACTGTAAACCAAAAAGAGGTAGATTTAAAACAGCGAGAACAAAAACTAGAAGAAAACAGAAAGCGTGAAAATGAGCTTTTTCAAGAGCGTTTGAATAAAAAACTTGCAGCATTAAAAAAAGAAGAAGCAGAAAGAGCTACAAAAGAGGTGTCATTAAAAATTGATGCTTTAGAAAAAGAAGCGCAAGAAAAAAGTGTTTTGGTTTTAGAATTGCAAAAAAAAGAAGTAGAATTTATGCAGCAACAAAAACTAATGGAAGCAGAGCGAGAAAGCCGAGAAGTTGAGTTGCAAAAAAAATTGTTAAAACAGCAAAACGAAATTGAACAGAAAGCTCGCCTTAAAGAGCGTGAAAATTTTGAGTTAAAAGAAAAAGAATATCAAAAAAAACTAGAAGACCAATTGAAATTAGTTGAAGAAATGAAACGAAAATCGGAACAAGGTAGCACGCAATTGCAAGGTGAAGTGCAAGAGTTAGCTATTGAAGAATGGTTGAAAATTCAGTTTCCGTTAGATGAAATAAAGGAAATTAAAAAAGGTGCTAGAGGAGGAGATTGTATACAAAACATAAATACCAGAACCTTAACTAACTGTGGTAAAATTTATTATGAAAGTAAAAGAACTCAAAACTTTGGTGGCGATTGGATTGAGAAATTCAAGCAGGATATGCGCTCGAAAAAAATTGACGTAGGCGTAATTGTAACTAAAACAATGCCTAAAGATATGCCTCGTATGGGTTTAAAAGATGGCATTTGGATTTGTACGTTTAAAGAATTTAAAGGTTTAAGTACCGCCTTGCGAGAAGGTTGTATAAAAGTAGCCGGCACTTTGGCTTCGCAAGAAAATAAAGGCGATAAAATGGAAATGTTGTACAACTATTTAACTGGTAAAGAATTTAAAATGCAAATAGAAGCCATAATTGAAGGCTTTTCTACATTAAAAGAAGGCATAGATAAAGAGAAAAGAGCGATGCAGAGCATTTGGAAACAAAGAGAAAAACAGTTAGAAAAAGTACTGTTAAGTACAACCAGTTTTTACGGTTCTATTAAAGGAATTGCTGGTAGTGCGCTACCAACTATAGATTATTTAGAATTGCCCGGAGGAGATACTGATGACGAAAATGACAATACACTTTTTGATTAAATTATAACTTAAAACTTAAATATATGAATGTTTTAAAAACATATTTTTTAATAATTGTAGTTTTGATAACAATAATTACTGGTTGTTTTAAAAAGCAGGTTGTTACCAAAACAAGCGAACAAACAGAAACAACTACCGAAATAAAACCGACTGTAAAAACTAATAAGCCTGTTGAACTTAAAGAACCAATTACTGCAATTAATACAGACGTACCAAAATGGTCGAAAGATGCCATAATGTATGAAGTAAATATTAGGCAATATTCTCCAGAGGGCACTTTTAAAGCAGTTGAAAAAGACTTGGATCGTATAAAAAAATTAGGAGTAGATATTTTATGGTTAATGCCCATTCACCCAATTGGGGATGCTAAAAGAAAAGGCAGTTTAGGTTCCTATTATGCTGTAAAAGATTATAAAGCAGTAAATCCTGGTTTTGGAACTTTACAAGATTTTAAAGATTTGGTTGAAGCTTGCCACGCTATTGATTTAAAATTAATAATTGATTGGGTGCCAAATCATACTGCCTGGGATAACCCCTGGATTACGGAAAACCCCAGCTGGTACACACAAGATGAAGATGGAAATATTATTGACCCAACCAACCCAGAAACTGGTGAATCGTGGGGCTGGACTGATGTTGCAGATTTAAATTACGACAACAGCAATATGAGAGCTGCAATGTTATCAGCTATGAAATTTTGGGTAGCAGAAACTAATATTGACGGTTTTAGATGCGATGTTGCGCATAATGTACCTTTTGATTTTTGGCATAAAGTAAACGCTGAACTAAAGCAAATAAAACCAATATTTATGTTGGCAGAAGCCGAGGGAACAGATTTTCATAAAAACGGCTTTCACCAAACTTATGCCTGGGAATTGCACCATTTATTAAATGAAGTGGCTAAAGGCGAAAAGCCGGTAAACGAAATTGCCTCCTATCTTACCAAAAACGAAAAAGAGTATGGCAAAGCTGCTTACCGTTTAAACTTTATTACTAACCACGACGAAAATAGTTGGAGTGGTACCATATTTGAAAGAATGGGCGGTGGCCATAAAGCTTTTGCGGCCTTAACTTACCTAATACCTGGCATGCCATTAATCTACAATGGGCAAGAGGCACCTTTAAAAAAGAGATTAGAATTTTTTGAAAAAGATGCGATTGATTGGAACAACTATGCTTATACTGAATTCTACCAAAAATTAAATATGCTAAAAAAAGCAAATGCCGCACTCTGGAATGGTGCCTATGGAGGTGATTTTGTATTGATAGACAATACCACAAAAAATATGGTGTTAAGTTTTGAAAGAACACATAAAAATGGCAACAAAGTTTTAGCTGTATTTAACCTGACTAACAAAACAGTTAAAACTGAAATTAAAAATGATTTATTTGTGAAGCGTAATAAATCTTCACATGTAGAGTTGACGCCTTTTGAGTATTTAGTTTTTAGTACAAATGAGCTACAATAACAAATATTATTTTATTGAAAAAGAAAATACTGTATTAAGTAAAAAAATAAAGCCACTTGAAATACAAGTGGCTTTATTTTATATTATTCAAACATGAAATAATAATGTATGTTTTTAAAATTATTAAGATTTAGCACCTTCTGGCTTAGGCATAATAGCTTTGCGTGAAAGTTTAAATTTTCCACTTCTTTCATCAATAGCCAATAATTTCACTTTTAATTTATCACCTACCTCAAAAACATCGTCCATGCTTTCTAAGCGTTTCCACGAAATTTCAGAAATGTGTAACAGACCTTCTTTGCCTGGCATAAACTCAACAAAAGCACCATAGCTTTGTATTGCTTTTACAGTAGCTTCATAAGTTTCACCAACATCAGGTTTTGCAGCAATGCCTTTAATAAATGCAATTGCCTCTCTTACGCCTTCGGCATTTTCACCAAAAACAGTAACGGTACCCATCGTATCCGCATCTTTCGATTCAATACTAATTGTAGTTAAAGTATTTTTTTGAAGCTCTTGTATATTTTTACCACCAGGCCCAATTATTGCTCCAATAAATTCTTCAGGAATAACAAAACTTTCAATACGTGGTACGTGCTCTTTATAGTCAGTCCGAGGTTCACTCATAACCTCGTTCATTTTATTTAAAATATGTAAACGGCCTTCTTTAGCTTGTAGTAAAGCTTCTTCTAATTGTTCGTAAGGCAGGCCGTCAATTTTTATATCCATTTGGCAAGCACAAATACCTTTTTCAGTACCGGTAACTTTAAAATCCATGTCACCAATATGATCTTCATCGCCTAATATATCAGATAAAATTGCATAGTTGCCATCTTCATCTGTAATCATACCCATTGCAATGCCAGATACACCCGATTTTACTTTTACGCCAGCATCCATTAACGCTAATGAACCCGCACAAACTGTTGCCATTGAGGAAGAACCGTTTGATTCTAAAATATCAGAAACAATTCTAACCGTGTAGGGGCAATCTTCACGAGAAGGCAATACTTGCTTTATAGAACGCATAGCTAAGTTTCCATGTCCAACTTCTCTACGCCCCGGGCCACGCATTGGTCGCACCTCACCTACCGAAAAGGCCGGAAAATTATAATGTAGAATAAAATTGTTGTATCGATTTTCAAGGGCATTGTCAATCATCTGCTCATCTTGTTTAGAGCCTAAGGTAACCGTAGTTAATGATTGTGTTTCCCCTCTTGTAAAAACTGCAGAACCGTGTGGCATTGGCAAATAGTCCGTTTTCATCCATAGCGAACGCACATCTTTTAAACCACGGCCATCTACCCGTTTTTTATCTTTCAAAATCATGGTGCGCACTACTTCTTTGTTCAGCTTTTCATAAACTGCTTTAGCATAAGCTGCTTTCTCTTCTTCTCCTTCTTCAAACTCACCAAGATGCTCCATTAATTCCACCTTTAATGCTTTAAAGGCTTTCTTTCTTTCTGCTTTGTTTGTTGGGTTAGATGCTATTGCGTAAATTTTATCTTTTGCAAAATCGGTTACCTTTTGCTTTACCTCGGCATCTTCAAACTCTTCTAACTCAAAAACTCTTTTTTCAACACCACCTAAAGCCTTTGCCAAAGCTAACTGTGCTTCACATTGAATTTTTATAGCATCGTGCGCCATTTTAATAGCTACAATTAAATCTTCTTCACTTACTTCCTTCATTTCGCCTTCTACCATGGTAACATCTTTAATGGTAGCACCTACAACAATATCCATATCGGCTATTTCTAATTCCGATCTTTTGGGGTTTAAAATAAACTCCCCGTTCACTCTTGCAACTCTTACCTCCGAAATTGGGCCAGCAAATGGAATATCAGAAATAGTTAAAGCGGTTGAAGTAGCCAAAGCCGCATAAGCATCTGGCATTACATCTTTATCAGCTGAAATTAAAGAAATTATAACTTGGGTTTCAAACAAATAGCCTTCTGGAAACAATGGTCTAATTGCTCTATCTACTAAACGGCAGGTTAAAATTTCAAAATCCGACAAGCGACCTTCTCGTTTTAAAAAACCGCCTGGTATTTTACCGGCAGAAGCAAATTTCTCTTGATAATCAACAGAAAGTGGGAAAAAACTTTGGCCTTCACGCATTTCGGTTGAAGAACAAACTGTTGCGAGAATAACAGTATCCCCTATTTTTACCAAAGCAGAACCATCGGCTTGTTTAGCCAATATACCCGTTTCAATAATTATTTCTTTACCATTATTTAAGTCTATGGTTTGCGAAATTGCTTCTAATTTCATTTCAGCTATTAATTTGTTATGGCGTAAAACCCAAATTAAGGCTTTACAATGTAAATGAATGTACTAAATACTATTATTGGAGCTGGGATGCTATCTTCTTAAACCTAATTTTTCAATTAGACTTCTATATCCAACTATATCTTTTTTAGCTAAATAGCTCAACAGTTTTCTTCTTTTACCAACTAACATTAATAAAGCTCTGGTAGAAGATTTGTCCTTTCTATTAGTGCGCAAGTGCTGCGAAATGTGGTCAATTCTTTGTGAAAACATTGCTATTTGCGCCTCAGTTGAGCCTGTGTTAGTAGCAGATGCGCCAAATTCGGCGAAAATTTTCTTCTTTCCTTCTGATGATAAGTGACTCATTGTCTCTTTGTTACTTTTTACTTTCCTTTAAAATCTGCGCAAAGATAGAAAAAATAGCTTAAAACATTATTAGTTATGCATTAAAATCAGCTAAAAAGATGAAACTTTATTATTTAAATTAGATTTTTTATTTCAACTTTCGTATTATAATTTTTATTTTTAGAAGCGAAAAAGTAATGCCCGCATTAACGAAACTCCCGCTTTTCGCTACTTCCCCACCCTTATCGGGATGTGGAAACGCTACAATCGGGGCTACTTTTATAACCTCAGCCCGCCGTAGATACTTTGGTAAAAAAAATCTATTATATCAAATAATTAGGCTTCGTTAATTAGGCAATCGCATGAAAGTTTTTCTCTGCTCCAAGTGAACCTGTTCACTTGTGTTTACTGCTGTGCAATGGAACAGGTTATATTGGAGCTTAACCTAATTGCTTAATTTACAATGTATACATTTTTTTATGCGATTGCCATAGCTTCGTTAAGCTAAAACTAGTTAGTTTTTTTCAATAAACTTCAAAAGTTGCCTATGATGGCGCATTATGTGTAGTACTGCATGTTCCAAAAGTGTTTCTGGATTCATAATTGGCCCCCAACCTGTTTTAATTACAATTGCTTCAATTGCTTCATCACTCATATCCCAACTGTTTTCAAAATATTTTGCTTGTTGGGTTAGTACTGCTCTAAACGCTGGTTCAAAATCATTTTTAGCAGTCAAACTTGCACCTACTTTTTTCATTTCATAGGTTGGGTTTTCTCCTTTAGTCAACAATTCAACGTAATGCTTTGCTGCACTAATTATATGTTGACAAATGGTTTGATAGCTTCTACAATCCTCATCTTTTGTTTTAGCATCTTTTATAACAGCCCATTCTTTATTGGGTAATTTGTTGTTAATGGTTTCTAACAAAAGCTCGGCTTCTTGTTCGTATAAATCCATTAATGCGCCTAAGGCACCATGGCGCGTGGTTTGGTACAATTTTTTATTCATGATGCTTAAATATAGTAATTTGTCAGCAATAAGTTTAAGGGTTGTAATAAATTTAACTATGTTCACTTTTACAAACACAATAAACAATATTGACAGTTTACGAAAAATTGATTCATAATTTAAACGATGCTAACTTTAATGATAAAGCTATTGAGCTGTTTAATTATCAGGCAGAGCATAATGCACTCTACAAAAAATATTTGCGACTGCTGGGCGAGCGTAGCCAAAACATTCAATCAATAAACGAAATTGCTTGTTTGCCAGTTGAGTTATTTAAGCATCATAAAATAAACACCTTTTTTGAAAGTGAAGCAGCAAATACAACAAGTTTAATTTTTAAAAGTAGCGGCACTACGCAAAGCAAGCGCAGTACTCATTATGTGCAACAAGCCCATATTTACAATCAGGTTTTATTAAAAGGTTTTGAAAGTTTTTATGGTGCGGCTAAAAACTATTGCTACTTGGCTTTGCTACCATCTTACTTAGAAAATAAAGAAAGTTCGCTTATATATATGGTTGAACAATTGATGCAACAAAGCAAGCATCCGTTAAACAATTTTTACTTGTACAATTATAAAGATTTAGCAAATGCATTAAAAAAGCTGGAAAGCGAACAGCAACCAACCATACTAATTGGAGTAACTTTTGCTTTGTTAGATTTTGCCACTCAATATCAAATACCTTTAAAACACACTACCATTATAGAAACTGGTGGTATGAAGGGCAGAAGAAAAGAAATGATACGAGCAGAAGTTCATCAACTATTAAAAGCAGCTTTTGGGCAAAATCAAATACATTCGGAATATGGGATGACCGAATTGCTAAGCCAGAGTTATGCATTAATAGCGGATCATTTTCAACCTATTTTTACCAAAAAAATTATTATTAAAGATTTGTACGACCCCTTTAAGGTAGTTGAAAATGGGGCAACTGGTTGCATAAACGTTATTGATTTAGCTAACATACATAGTTGTGCATTTATTCAAACTGCTGATATTGGCCGCTTACATAATGATGGTTCGTTTGATGTTTTGGGCCGTATAGATAATAGCGATATTAGGGGCTGTAATTTAATGGCGGAGCTTTAGTTTATGTTTTTACCAATTGCTTAGTATCTGTTTTGGAGCTATTGAGATGGAGGTGTATCTCCAACAACGCCTTGTATTTTATGGGTAATCACTTCTCCTGTTTCAGCCATTACTTCAAATCCAAGGCCACAATGGGTATCAACGCAAAATAAATAACTAGTGCGAGTAGTAGCATTATTTTTATATAAAGAATTTCTTTCAAGAAAAATTTGTTTTTTAACAGGATAGCCACAGTCAGGTTCGCCCCAACAATACTTTTCATCATTTGCTTTGTTTTTTACTATTTTAAGTGCCTCATCAAAACTAATGTACGATCTTTTTTTATGCACTAAATTTTTATTGTATCTTCCACTAATTACGGGACTCCAGTAGCGAAGTGAAAAATCTTTTACATCAAAACCATCAATAGTAATACGGCCAACATGCTTATCACCTTGCAGGGTTTCATCGTATCTAATATCTTCATAATCTTTAAAATTTAAAACTTCTTTGGTAAGCTCAAATGCTTCTTCAATGCTAAGTTGTTTATATTTACTGGTATCAATAATTATGTAAAACCTGTTCATGTTTGAGCCATGGTTTCCTAAGTTTAATTCTTTAACTTTTGGGTGTGGGTTTTCAATAATGTCCAAACAACATGCTCTTAATTCGGCGTAGTTATATGGAAATGGGCTGGTAATAGTTGGTTTGTATTGTCTCGGTTTGTATTGTTTTGGTTTGTTTACTGCCTTATCTTTTGCAGCTGTTGCATCTTTAGCAATTTTAGCATCTGTTGTGGGTGTTTTGGGTGTTTTGAGTGTTGTTTCTATTATAATTATTGCTTCTTCTTGTTTAGGTTTTAACTTATCTGTTTTGCTCATTTCTCTCACACAGCCTACCAATAGCCCAACAAAAAGCAATAACAACCACAGCCATCTAAATTTGTTAAATAACATTTAAAAATGAAAAAATGTTTTTGAAGATGAGGGGGCAAACTTGTTCATAAGCGTGTTGCGTTTTATACTTAAAAGTTTTAAGAGGTTAAAAATAGGTTATTTTAATATAAATGTAAGTCTAATTTTTAAGAAATGCAAATTGTTGTGAGTTTGGTTAAGTATTTGCTTTTAATGTTTTTGGTAAGATGCGTTTTGCGAAGAATACTCGTGCCACGACTTGTTTGTCAAACCTTCAGTCGTGGCACGAGTATAGAATGTATTTATCTGGTGGGTAAATATTGCTTGTACCATCAAAATAATAAATTTTCAAATCCTCTTTTTCTTATAAACGTTTGTTAGGTGGATAAAAATTTTCAAATCAATAGTTCATAGTGTTTTTGGCACTCAATAATCTTTTTGTAGCATTGTCAAATATGTATTTATAATGCTTATTATCCCCATAAATAAAAATTTCATTTGTATTGTAATATATTTCACCTTTATTTATAATATAATTTTTTCTGTATTTTCTATTTAATGGATATTTGTTAGGTTTAATTTCAATAGTATCATGCCCATATTCATAAGCTTTATAAGCAAAGTCGTCATACTTATCTCCATTGGGCATTCTTAAACTATCCGAGGCTAAAACATACAAACTATCATAAGGGAAATTGTTTCTCATAGCTGGTAAAGTTAAGTTACGGGCAATACGCACGGTAATACTACTTGGTTTACCATTATGCTTTTCTCTAAAGTTGACATACAAAATTTTGCTTAATATCGGCGAGTTTTTATAATATTGATAATGTACGTATGCCTTGCTTTTTTCAGTAATTTTAAATTGGCTTGTTTTAGTTTTGAAACTGTAATTATCATCTAAACCGTACCAATGTGCTGTATAAATGTTAAAAGAATCCATAGGTACAATGGGCAGCATATCTCTAAATTCTTGATTTAAATATGTAGTAGATATGTTAATATTTTGTCTACCTAATGAATCTCTATTGTCATAATTCAACCATTTCTGTTTGAATATATACTCAATAGTAAGTGTATCTAACCAGGCATATTCTGTTGCTATTTTACTAAAATATGTGCCGTAAGCAGGCTCAATTAAAGTTCGTATAGCTTTTGTATTATCAGCTTGTTGCGTATCGATTTTGGCTATTTGTTGTTTTTGATAAGAGGTGTTTTTTGTTCCCTCTACATCATTTTGCTTTTGCAACTGTTTGCCGCAACTAATTACCAAAATTAGGAAGGGTAAAACAACCAACAATCCATACCAACCTTTTTTTACATACATCTTAAACTGATTTATTTATTTGGGGGGGGAGTAAACTTATTCATAAGCGTGTTGCGTTTCATACTTAAAAGTTTTAAGAGGTTAAAAAATAGGTTATTTTAATATAAATGTAAGCTTAATTTTTGAGTAATGCAAATTGTTGTGAGTTTGGTTAAGTATTTGCTTTTAATGTTTTTGGTAAGATGCGTTTTGCGAAGAATACTCGTGCCACGACTTGTTTGTCAAACTTTCAGTCGTGGCACGAGTATTACAAATACAATTTATAATGGCGGAACTTTGAGCAAAATTTTACAATAAGTGTAAGTAAAAGCGTTATATATTTGAACTCTATTTATAATGATACTACTACATAAATTAGTTTTAATAGTTTTTACTTTTTTTTTGGCTGCTACTGCACTATGTCAAACACCAACCGTTGGTTTGTTATTAAATACGCCAGAAGCTTTTAATGGTTATACCTTATTTTTAGGAGGGCAAAAAAATACTTTCTTGATAAACAATTGCGGCGAATTAATTAATAAGTGGGAAAGTCCGCTTTCTGCTGGTTCAACGGCTTATTTAATGCCTAATGGTAATTTAATAAGGCCAATTAGAATTGGCAATACAAATTTTAATGGCGGCGGCATTGGTGGCGGAATAGAAATAGTAGATTGGAATGGTAATTTAGTTTGGAATTATGAATATCACAAAAGCGAAAGCCACCACCAGCATCACGACATTGAGCCATTACCTAACGGAAATATATTAATATTAGCCTGGGGCTATGTTGATGGAACAACTGCTTTTGTTAATGGCCGTGAAAATGATGATGATGTATGGCCAACCCAAATTGTAGAAGTGAAACCACTTGATGCAGGCGAAGCAAAAATAGTTTGGCAATGGACAATTTGGGATCATATTATTCAGGATATTGATGCAGATCGCCCCAACTTTGGCAATGTGTTTGCCCACCCCGAATTATTAAATGTAAACATTGGTGGTGGTGGTTTTCAAAGTAATTTCTGGGGGGCTGATTGGTTGCATTGCAACTCCATTGAATACATTGAAGCGTTTGACTTAATTTTGTTGAGCAGCAAATATTTAAATGAAATATTTATTATTGACCATAGCACTACTACCGAAGAAGCTGCCAGCCACAGTGGTGGCAATTACAACAAAGGTGGCGATTTGTTATACCGCTGGGGCAACCCCGAAAATTATAATAGAGGTTACCCATCTGATCAAAAATTAAGAGGGCAGCATGATGCAATTTGGCTACCTGGAACAGATAGTACAGAAGCACAAATTATGGTAGTGAACAATGGTAACAGAGGCATGGTTAATATCTGGAAACCACCAATTTCCAAAGATGGTCGGTTTTTCATTAACAATTTTCAAGCTTATGGGCCAGGTGATTTTAGTTGGTCGCATAACGCAGAAATACGCTCGGCAATTGGTTGTAGCGCACGCCAAATGCCCAATGGTAATGTTATTTATTGCGATTCGCAAACTGGTTTGTTAGAAGAGGTAACTATTAATTTTGAAAAAGTATGGCAATACCAAAACCCAGTAAATATAATTGGGCCAGTTGCTCAGGGTACTAATATTAACAATGGCAACTTTGGCGGTTTTGGTAGCTTTAGGGCAGAAAAGTATGCGCCTGAATATTTTGATACTACTTTGGCATTAATTCCGCAGGGCTTAATTGAGTTGGAGCCTTACGAAAGTACTTGTAGTTTGTATGTTAGTATTTCGATTGATACAATGGTTATAGATACAATGATTATTGATACTATGGTTAGTGATAATTTTTATGAATTGACTAATTTTTATGTAGACATTTTTCCAAACCCAGCAAATGATGTGCTGAACATAAATAGCAACTTAAATTTTGATAGGCTTACCATCAACTGTATAAATGGACAAACAATTATTGACCAAAGCTTTTCTACTAAAGTTACGGTGAGCCGGCTTAAGCCTGGTTTGTATGTTTTAACTTTAATTGGAAATGAATATAGTTTTGCTAATAAGGTTGTGATAAAGTAAAACATTGTTAGCCTACCGAAAAGAGAAACCCAAACCACCAAAAAATTAATAGAATATTTTAGGTAAGCTTAGGTAATATTATCCTCTGCCTGCGCACTTAGCTCAAAACCTAAATGTTTGCCTGTTTTAAAAGAGGCGTTACCTTGTTGTTGTATTTTTTGTAAAACGGTAAGTACTCTAACTTTATCAAATGGCGGTACTAATAATTCAAAATCTAAGGCACTAATTATGGCGCTTTCAATTATGCTATTAATATAGTTGTCGTTTAAAATTTGCTTATCTAAATCGTTAAACATAAAACCGAGTTGACGTTTTCCTTCTACAAAAAAGTGTTTTTCGCGGTTTATAAATACTCTGCCAATTAAGTAACCTAAATCGTTCATGCGTTTGTACTTAAACGAGTCGGCCAAAAAATTATGTATTTGTAACATGCCAAAGTATTTGTTGCGGCTATCTTGCTCTACATATTTTGATTTATGTACTTGGTGGTTTTTGTCGAAACTAAATATATTACTGTGCATTGATAATAATAATATATCTCCCGAAAATTTTATGCTGGCTTCAAAATTTCCATTTTCTTTGTATTCTACTACTACTCTTTTGTCAATAATACCTACTTCGTTTTGCAGGTATTCTACCATTGCTTTCAACTTAATTTTAAACTCTGCAAATGTGCTTTGCATTTGTTCGTATAAGGCTTGTTTGGTACTGGCTTTTTGTTTTAATAGATCAACTATTGCTGCTTTACCTGTTTTTTCTGTATCCAATTTGTTTGAATTTTATGCAAATATAAAAAACTAAAATGATGATTGTTATTACAATTGGGTAGATAGTTATAAAGTAGTTGACTTGCGTTAGGGATAGTAACGGAAATCCTTTTTGTGAGGCACGAGCAAAAAGATTGAAGTGGATAGCCCGACCCGAAGGGAAACGCCCATTTACTTTAACAAGTTAACATTGTGTTTAATTTTAAATAACGATTAACTTTTTTTTTGTTTGATGAGCTATTAATTTTTGAAAAAAAAACATACTAATAAAAGTATTAATATTTCTTTTTTGAAATACGATGTTTGGTAATTTCTTTTTGTGCTTTAGATCGGAAACGGTCAACTCCTTCTGCTCTTAACTTAGCATGTTTGGTTTTTCTGCCTTGTACTCTTGCTCGCCATTTTTTCCAATTGTTTAGCCGCATTTGGTGTTTCATTAGCTGTATCACCTCTGCTTCTTTTAAACCAAATTGAAATTGTATGGCTTCAAAAGGGGTTCTATCTTCCCAAGCCATATTTATTATGCGGTCAATATCTTCCTCGGTTAAGTTATACTGCTCAATAATTTTCATTGCACCAAATATAGTACAGCTAATTAAGTAATGTACTTTTTTTTTTGATCTGAATAGTTACGATCTGATTATATTTTACAAAACTTTACTTTATGGTAGTGGTTTTGGTTTTGATGTTTAAATAGTAGAAAATAAATACCTGTTGGTAAATTTGCAACGTTAATTGTTGAAGAAATTTTTTCGGTTGATTGGTTTATTTGCTTACCACTAAGGTTGTAAATGCCTTTTACTTTTATTTGAAAATTGTTAAAATTTAATTGGCTACTAACAATGTTGCTTTGTAAAATACTATTGTCGGTTGTAAATAAATTGATAGAAGTTATTTCAATCATAATTTTTTCACAAAAGGTTTTTTCTCCGTAGCAATTAGTGCCGGTTAAACATACTTCATATTCGCCTGGTGTTTCGTAAATATGTGTTGGTTCGTTTTCGGTTGAGGTATTATTGTCTCCAAAATTCCACATTAGAGTTTCATAATTTTGAGCTGCTAAATTAAAGCGAACTTCTACGCCATTTATATTTTTTAAAAAAGCTATTTTAGGCAACCAATATTCCATACAAGCTTCGCTTACTTCATTTTCATTTTCAAGTGTAGCTGTGCCGCATAATTCTCTACCAACAAGCCCTTGGTAGTTACTGGTATATTTTTCAACTTTGTAAGCACCATTATAGCTGTGCGTGCCTTGGTTTAAAACACCCTCGTAATCAATTGGGCATTGGTATTGCCAAAGTAAAGTGCCTGCTGTGTCAAACTCCATAAAGCGGCCTCTTTCGGCTTCACAGGTAACTATATTTCCGTTGGCTTGCACTACTGCACCCGACATAATTTCTGCATACATGTTACCACCTGGTACGTTGTCGTTGGCTAAAACAAATTCATAAGTTTTGGGTAAAAAGTGATCGGCTTCCATTTCATAAATGCCATCTCCATCAGGATCTGGATTAATTACTACAACTGCACTTTTTGAGGCCAAAGGGCCAACAGTCAATTCTTCATAACGGTTGTTAAAAATAGAAATCATGCCACCAAATTTTTCGTAGTTTTTCGGAATCCAACGGGGGTTATGTTGTCCTAATAATTTTTGATTGGCACTTATTTCATAGTTTTCAGGGTTTCCCCATCTAAATAAAAAATCTCCACCAAAACCATATTTTCCACCTGCTGAACTTGCTGCTTCTTCGGTTGTTGTGCTATGATCTATTATAAAAATTTCATGATCGTTCCAAGATGAAAATACAATTTGATCTAAGGTTTCATTATAATCTATGCTGTTATAATGGTTGTAGTCGCCTGCTAAATTTATATTGTATTTTCTGAAGTTGTCTGCTACACTACCAAAGTTATTTTTACTTTCATCATAATTTTGTATTAAATGATCCCATAGTCGCCATTGCCAAACTACTTCTGCGCTGTCTATACCAATAGGCTTTAATTCTACTATTGATTCTAATTCAAAATTATTTGAAACTAAACTTGGTCTTACTCCATTTTGTATTGCTTCTTGTGCGGTAAATGGTTCTAATAAAATAGCCAGTACATTTCCATTTGGAAGTATATGTACATCGGAATGTAAAAAACCTATTTCTCTTTGCAAGCAATATTGCCAAATTAATTCATTTTCCCAACTTCTACGTTCAATGCACGATTGGCTTTCATAATAATTCTCATAGTCATAATCTCCATTTAGCTTTAAAACAGATCCATCTTCTAACAAATAACAACCAGAATATATTGTTGGGTTTTCAAAAGTCCAGTCGTTTATCTTTAACCCACAATTATCAATTAAAAATACTTTTTCAATACCAAAGGGTGCAAAAAGTAAAAACCCTTCACTTACTTTTTCTGGCTCAGTATAAAGCAAACCGATTGTATTTGTATTGTTTGTTATTTGTGCAGTTACTGTTAACTGTGTTATTACTATTGTAAATAAAATAAATCTCTTCATAAAAAAAACCTCAAAATTACGAACAGTAAAGTTATCTATTTTTATGTATTATTTGGTAATCATTTTGTCAAATCCAACTTTTATGGCAATAAACAGTACAATAAAAATTATTAATATATATTGAATAGGAATAAACGTAATTGCTAATAAGTGGGTTTTATTAAAAATCCACATTACAATAAAGGTGGCCAAAATCATCATAGTTAAACCAGAAAGTTTACCAAAGCCTGGTATGTAGGTTAAGTCTACATTTTTTCTTATTAAAAAAATAGTGAGTGCCATTGATATTATTGGTAACAGCTGTGTGTAAATATCAACATTTAAAATTTGTTGATTTTCAAATATGAAACGGTACACTAAAAAAACAAAAGCAAAAATACCTGGTATACAGCTGAGATATATTAAAACGCTATACCCAAATTTCCACGGAGATTTTGTACCCTCATTTTTAGCTAACAACAAAAAAAGTAAAGCCGTAAAGGGCAATAAGCTTAAATAGAGTAATAAATAAAAAGGATCGTTAGAAATATGATTTAAAAATTGTTGTATGGTCATAAATACTACGCAAAAGTAATAAACATTTTAATGCAACCTAAATCAAAAAAATATCAACTTTTTAATGTTCTTTTATTACAAAACATTTTTTAACATTTTTAAAATTGTGACTTTAGTGCCTACTTTTTCATCATAATGCTATAATTGAAATTGGTGTTGTGAAAAAAATAGATAAGTTTGCACATTATTTTCTTTTAAAATTGCTAATCATTTACAAACCGATTAAAACTATTTATGGCAAAAAATTTATTAATTGTTGAGTCTCCCGCAAAAGCTAAAACTATTGAAAAATATTTAGGTAAAGATTTTATGGTGAAATCTTCTAACGGACATATTAGAGATTTGGCCAAAAGTGATAAAGGAATTGATATTGCTAATAATTTTGAAACCAACTACATTGTTTCTGAAGAAAAGAAAAAAGTGGTGGATGATTTAAAAAAAGCTTCGAAAAAAGTAGATGAGGTTTGGTTAGCAACGGATGAAGATAGAGAAGGTGAAGCTATTAGCTGGCATTTATGTGAGGCATTAAATTTAGACTTAAAAACCACAAAGCGTATTGTATTTAGAGAAATTACAAAACCTGCTGTTTTAAAGGCTATAGAAAGCCCTAGAATAGTTGATCAAAAAGTAGTTGATGCGCAACAGGCAAGGCGAGTAATTGACAGGTTGGTAGGTTTTGAGCTTTCGCCAGTATTATGGCGAAAAGTTAGAACTAAGCTTTCTGCCGGCAGGGTACAATCGGTTACGGTACGTTTAATTGTTGAACGCGAACGCGAAATAAACGCTTTTAATTCTGTAGCTAGTTACAAAGTAGTAGCACTATTTACGGTGCCTAATGAAAATGGTGTTTCGGTTATATTAAAAGCTGATTTAACAGGTAATTTAAAAACCGAACAAGAGGCTCAAAGTTTTTTAGAATCGTGTAAAGGTGCTGCCTACAGCATTGACAATATTGAAGTTAAGCCGGCAAAAAAATCACCAACTGCTCCATTTACTACTTCTACCTTACAACAAGAGGCCAGTAGAAAATTAGGTTTTTCTGTTAGTCGCACAATGGTGGTAGCTCAAAAATTATATGAAGCGGGTAGAATAACCTATATGCGTACCGATTCGGTAAACCTTTCTGAAACCGCAATGGTTGATATTGAAAAGAACATTAAAAAAAATTATGGTGACCAATACGCATTTCCCAGAAAATTTAAAAATAAATCGAGCAGCGCACAAGAGGCGCACGAAGCCATACGGCCATCATACATTGATGCTAAATTAATTGAGGGCTCAAATGATGAACAACGCCTGTACAGCTTAATTTGGAAAAGAGCTATTGCTTCACAAATGGCTGATGCTCAATTAGAAAAAACGGTTGTTAAAATTGATATTTCTACTAATGAAAGCCGGTTAACGGCAAGGGGAGAAATGATAAAATTTGATGGTTTTTTAAAGGTTTACAGAGAAACTATTGATGGAGAAGAAGAAAATAACGATGATGGTATTTTACCACCACTTAAAAAAGGGCAGATTTTAAATTTTAAAAGCATGGCTGCTACGGAAAAATTTACCAGACATCCGGCACGTTATACAGAGGCATCTTTAGTAAAAAAGTTAGAAGAATTAGGTATTGGCCGACCTTCAACTTATGCTCCAACTATAAGCACGGTGCAAAAAAGAGGTTATGTAATTAAAGAAAGTAGAGACGGAAAAGAGCGAAAGTACAAAGTATTATCACTTGAAAATGATATAGTAAATATTGTAACAGAAACTGAAACTACTGGTGCCGAAAAAAATAAATTATTCCCTACTGATATTGGTTTGTTGGTAAATGATTTTTTAAGAGAACATTTTGATCGTATAATGGATTTCAATTTTACGGCAAAAATGGAGGCTGAGTTTGATGAAATTGCACACGGTAAAGAAGAGTGGAAAAAAGTAGTGAACGATTTTTATCATCCATTTCACGAAGAAGTTGAAAACACACTAGAAAACAGCGAAAGAGTTACTGGCGAAAGAAAATTAGGTGATGACGAAAAAACTGGCAAACCAGTTATTGCACGCTTAGGCAGGTATGGGCCAATGGTACAAATGGGTCATCAAGATGATGAAGACAAACCAAAATATGCCCCAATTAAACCACCACTTTCTTTAGAAACAATAACCTTTGAGGAGGCGATTGATTTGTTTAAATTGCCGCGTACTGTAGGTAAATATAAAGATTTAGAAGTAGTTGTAAATAATGGCAGATTTGGCCCTTATGTACTTTACAACGAAAAATTTATAAGTCTTGAAAAAGGAGAAGATCCATTTACTATAAGTTTAGAGCGAGCCATAGAATTAATTGACGCAAAAGAAAAAGCCGACGCTCCAATTTATGAGTACGAAGGTTTACCGGTGCAGAAAGGCAAAGGTAGATTTGGCCCATTTTTAAAATGGAATGAACTGTTTATAAACGTAAATAAAAAATACGATTTCGATAATTTAAGTACCGCAGATATTATTGAACTAATTGAAGCGAAAAAGCAAAAAGAAATTGATAAAGTAGTTCAAAATTGGGAAGAGCAAGGTATTAGGGTTGAAAAAGCTCGTTGGGGAAGACACAACATAATTAAGGGGAAATTAAAAATTGAAATTCCTAAAACGGTAGATGCAAAAGCTTTAACTTTGAAAGAAGTGGAAGGGATTATCGAACAAAATGCTCCTAAAAAGAAAACGCCGGCCAAAAAGAAAGCACCAGCAAAAAAGAAAAAAGCAACAAGCAAGTAGGCGTAAAACAACTTGGCAAATATGACACAAATAGAATTAGACTCATTGATTTTTTTATTAGAAGACCCTGATGAAGACGTATATGCAAATGTGTCTGAAAAGATAATTTCTTTAGGAGATAGAGTAATTCCAGATTTAGAGAAAACTTGGGAAAGTGACTTTAACAGCTTACAGCAGCAACGCATTGAGCATTTGATACATAAAATTCAATTTAAAAATGTAAAGCAAGCTTTTGGTGATTGGGTAAATGCGCCAAACCCTCAATTAGCAGAAGCTGTTTTTATTATTAACAAAGTACAATATCCCACTTTTAATACTAATGAACTTCAAAAGAAGATAAAGTTAATTGCTAAAGATATTTGGTTAGAAATCAATAATGACTTAACACCACAAGAGCAGATTAACTTATTTAATCATTTCTTTTTTAAAATAAACCTATTTAAATGCGTTCAAAATGAAAACCTTAAAACGCAACATTATTTTATAAGCGATTTACTACAATTTAAAGGAGCCAGCAATATAGTTATTGGCTTGCTGTACCAAATAATTGCCGAAACCTTAAGTTTGCCCATTTACGGAGTTTGTTTACCCGATTTTTTTGTACTTGCTGTAGCTAATAATTTTTATGGCCAAAATCCAATTGGTTCAGAAAAGGCTAAAATTTTGTTTTACATCAATCCGGTTAATGGTAAAATGTTTGCTCGTAGTGAAATAACTCGCTATTTGCAAACCTCTAAACTAAAACGAAAACCAGATTACTATAAACCAAGCAGCGTAAAAAAAATAGTGCATAGGTATTTAGCTGAAATTGCTCATAATTATTCTAACAATGATGAGCTGAAATATAAAGAAGTATTAGAAATGATAGAGTTATTGAATGATTCGGAAGATTAAAAACTATTAGCAAATCTTTTCATATATTTTAATTTAAATCATTTTTTTAGCCTTTATTACACAAAAAAAGAGTTGACAACTTTAGAAAAGATGTCAACTCTCTTGAAAATAAAACTTATTCCTTTCAAAATATAATTAAAGATAAGGTAGTAACTCCTAAGAGCTATCACCTAACGTTTATTTTACAACTTAAACTCAATACCTTGTGCCAATGGTAAATCTGCACCATAATTAATTGTATTAGTTTGTCGGCGCATATAAGCTTTCCAGGCATCCGATCCGCTTTCTCGACCACCGCCAGTTTCTTTTTCACCACCAAAAGCACCACCAATTTCGGCACCACTTGTACCTATGTTAACATTAGCAATACCGCAATCGCTACCAGCTGTACTTAAAAACAATTCCATTTCACGCACGTTTTGTGTCATTATTGCAGATGATAAACCTTGGGGCACATCATTTTGCATAGCAATAGCTTCACTTAAATCGCTGTATTTTATTAAATACAAAATTGGTGCAAAGGTTTCGTGTTGTACAATTTTATAACTGTTTTCTACCTCTGCAATACAAGGCTGCACATAGCAACCGCTTTCGTAACCTTCGCCTTCCAAAACTTTACCTTCTACTACAAAAGTACCACCTTCCTCTTTTATTTTGTCAATTGTATTTAAATATGCATTAACTGAATCTTTATCAATTAAAGGGCCAACATGATTGTTTACATCTAACGGATCGCCAATGTTTAATTGTGTGTAAGCACTTGCCAAGCTATCTCTTACTTCATTGTAAACATTTTGGTGTATAATTAAACGACGGGTTGAAGTACAACGCTGCCCACAAGTACCAACAGCACCAAACAAACTACCTATAATCGTCATTTTTAAATCAGCTTGTGGGCTTACAATAATGGCATTGTTTCCGCCTAATTCTAATAAGCTTCTACCCAAACGTTCGGCTACAGTTTTACCTACAATTTTACCCATACGAGTACTTCCAGTTGCCGAAACTAATGGAATTCGCTTGTCGGCAGTCATCATTTCACCAACTTTATAATCACCATTTATAATACAACTAATACCTTCTGGTAAATCGTTGGCTTCTAATACCTCATTAAAAATGTGTTGGCAAGCTACACCTGTTAAAGGTGTTTTTTCTGATGGTTTCCAAACAGAAACATTACCACAAACCCAGGCAATGGCAGAGTTCCAGCACCATACAGCTACCGGAAAGTTAAAGGCAGAAATAATACCTACAATACCCAATGGATGCCATTGCTCGTACATACGATGATTAGGGCGCTCACTATGCATAGTTAAACCATATAGTTGACGAGAAAGACCTACCGCAAAGTCGCAGATGTCAATCATTTCTTGCACTTCACCTAAACCTTCTTGTAAACTTTTACCCATTTCGTAGCTTACCAATTGCCCTAATGGTTGTTTGTAGGCTCTTAACCTATCGCCAAATTGACGAACAATTTCGCCACGCTTTGGTGCCGGGGTAGTACGCCAAACTTTAAAAGCAGCTTGTGCCTGCTTAATAGTTTCTTCGTAGGCAGCTGCATCAGTAGCAGCAACACTACCAATCAACTCACCATCTACAGGTGAATATGAGTTAAAGGTTTCACCAGTACTTTTTAACCAGTTTTTACCAGTTGAAGTACCTTGGTTTGAAGTCTCTAACTTTAGTTCTTTTAAAAATTCTAAATTTGTTGCGCTTGCTATCATTTTTATATTTTATGTAAAATTTTACTTTCTTTTAGTTAAGCGCTACAAACGCTTTTCAATATATTCCTCATTTTAAAAAGAGAAATGCCATATAATTTAAAGTGCAAAAATGCTGCTTTTTTTATTTAATACATATTTAATAGCGGTTAAATTTAATTAAGATGCTTAGAAAGGCCGATGAAAAATTTAGCTAAAATTTAAGAATTATGTGAGTTGTAAATTTCGATACAATTTTTTTAAATAATGATGATGTATTTTTCGTTAAAAAAATCTTCAATAAAAAAATTACTGATTGCTGTAGTTTGAAAAGCATAATTGAGGTTTTCTGTTTCTTTATTTAAATCACCACCTTTAAGCATAATTATTTTGCTGTCTTTTAAATCTTTTAATAGTTTTTTGCTCCAAACTAATAATTTCGGCAATTGAGTAACAGCTCTGCTTAAAACATAATCAAATTTTGTTTTAAGCTTTTCTGCACGTACGTGTTGTACTTTTACGTTAGGTAAATTTAAATTTTGAACTATCTCGCTAACTGCTTTGGTTTTTTTTTCAATAGCATCTACCAATAAAAATTCTGTTTTCGGAAACAAAATAGCTAAAGGAATACCTGGCAAACCACCGCCAGTACCAATATCAACAGCTTTTTTATTGGGTTTAAAATTAATTACTTTTGCTATAGCAAGGCTGTGAAGAAGATGATGCACCTCAAAATTGTCTACATCTTTTCTTGATATAAGATTAATATTTTCATTTATATGAAGTAGTTTTTTTTGATAGGCAACAAGCAGGTTTTGTTGTTGTACTGTTAAATTTGGAAAATATTGTTTTATAATATTAATTGATGCCAATGTTTAATATGAATCTCCCTTTTTCTTTAAAATAATATACAACAACTCTTTAGCGCGGTGTAACTGAGCTTTTACGGTACCCAAAGGCATTTCTAACTTTGCTGCAATTTCATTATAACTTAATTCATCAAAGTAACGCATTTCAATTAATTTTTTGTAATGATCGGGTAGTTTTTCTGTTATGTTAACTGCTAATAATTTTCTTTGATCCTTAATAAAAGTTTCTTCTGGGTCCAAAGCATCAGACTTAACGTCTATTGAGTAATTATCTCCATCTTTATTGCTTTTAGTTTCATCTAATGATGATTTTTTTAGTCTTTTCTTTCTAATAAAATCAATTGTATTATTAACCGCTATTTTAAACAGCCAGGTACTAAAAGCATAGTTTGGGTTGTATTTTTCAATATTATTAAATGCCTTACCAAATGCTTCTATTGTTAAATCTTCTGCATCAATTTGGCTATTAACCATTTTATTTACCATAAAGTAAATAGAATCTTTATAGCGCTCTAATAATTTAGCATAAGCACTTTGATCATTTTCATTAATCGCCAATTTAACTAAGTGCTGATCTTCCTTTGCCTGACTTGTCCTTTCATCCTTTTTTTTTCCTTCCGTTACCATTTAATATTCTGTTTTCTAAAAAGTCCTTTAAAATTTAAAAAATAGTAGGCAATAAAAATGAAATCAAACAACATAAATTTCAACCACAAATCAAACTCTTCAAATTGATCGTATAATTTATTGTAAATAGCATAAAAAACAACTAACCTAACTACCAATAATACGATTATAAAGGGCAAAGGTTCAAAAAAGCAAAGCAAAAAAGCTACATAACTTAAAATGTGTGATACAATATTGAATACTAAAAGTATTTGTATAAAAAAATTATATGCACTTGCAGTACTAACATGTCTATGTTTTTGACGAATGTATGCCTTCCAAGAAGTTTTTGCTTTACTGAAACACCAGGCTTGCTGATGTAAACAAAGTTTAACATTAATTGGAGTTGCAGCTTGGGCAACTAATAAATCATCATCGCCTGATGCTAAGTATTGATGATCTTTAAAACCATCAATTCTCTCAAATGTCTTTTTTTTATAAGCCAGGTTTCGCCCAACTCCCATATAAGTTTGGCCTTTTAAAGCAAAACCAGCGTAATTAAACAGCGTTTGGTAAGTTTCATATCTAATAAAACAATTTAAAAAAGTGGGCGCTGCAATGTAAGGTCCGTAACCTAATACTATTTCTGTTGCAGCATCAAATTGCGAAGCCATGCATTTTATCCAACTATCACTTGCTGGTTTACAATCTGCATCAGTAAATAAAAGTGTATTGTATTTACTGTGTTTTATTGCAGCAGTTATCGCAGCTTTTTTGCCAGGCAAATCTTCAAAATTATTTTTTCTTAATATTTTAAGATGCTTATGTTGAGTTGCCATTTCTTTTAAACTCATCAAAGTATTATCAGTAGAATAATCATCAATTACAATTACTTCAAATACCGGATAGTTTTGCTCTAAAACCTTTGGTAAATATTTTTTTAAATTTTCACTTTCATTTTTGGCACAAATAATTACGCTTACCTCTGGCAAATATTTATAAGGTAAAATAGTAGCGTTTTTATTTTTTTTAAGATGCTTAATTAGCGGACAATAAAAATACAAGCAATATATAATCTGGTAAATTATACAAGCTGCAAAAAGCATTTGAAGTATATTGATAATGATAAACAATTCAACTAAAATTGAAAAAGCAAACTTATCACTAAACATTAATCTTTAAAAAATTAGTTTTGCATAAAGTATGAAATTCAATTTAATAAAAGAAGATCCTTTATCTTCTGCACGCACAGGCACAATTAAGTTATCAAGAGGAAATATCAATACACCAATTTTTATGCCCGTTGGTACAGCCGGAACCGTAAAAGCAGTTCATTTTGATGAGTTACATCGGTTACAAGCAGAAATAATTTTAGGTAATACCTATCATTTATACTTACGGCCTGGTTTAGAAATTTTAAAAACCGCAGGTGGTTTGCACGGTTTTAACGGTTGGCAAAAACCGATGCTTACCGATAGTGGCGGTTATCAGGTATATTCACTTGGCGAACGCAGAAAAATTACAGAAGAAGGAGTTAAGTTTCAATCACATATTGATGGTTCTTACCATCATTTTACGCCTGAAACTGTTATAGACATTCAAAGAACGATTGGTGCTGATATTATGATGGTTTTTGATGAGTGTACGCCTTACCCTTGCGAATATGATTATGCTAAAAAATCAATGGAAATGACTCATCGTTGGTTGAACCGTTGCATAAAACAGTTTAATGAAACGGATCATTATTATGCTCATCCGCAAGTGTTGTTTCCAATAGTGCAAGGCAGCGTTTATGAAGATTTGCGTATACAATCGGCAGAAGTTATTGCCAGTAAAGGCTGTTTTGGTAATGCTATTGGTGGGCTTTCTGTTGGTGAACCTGCAGAAGAAATGTACAAAACCACCGAAATTGTTTGCAATATTTTACCTAAAGATAAGCCACGTTATTTAATGGGTGTAGGCAAGCCCGAAAATATTTTAGAAGCCATTGCCCTTGGTGTAGATATGTTTGATTGCGTATTACCCACTCGCAATGCTCGTAATGGCACATATTACACCAGCGAAGGAGTTATAAACATTAAAAATAAAAAATGGGAAAACGACCATAGCCCAATAGACCCTAACAGCCCAATGGAAGTTTGCCGCAAGCATACCAAGGCATATTTAAGGCATTTAATTATTTCGAAAGAAATTTTGGGTGCCCAATTGTCCACTTTGCAAAATTTAAGTTTTTATTTATGGTTAATTGGTGAAGCACGCAAACAAATTAATGCTGGCACTTTTTTAAATTGGAAAAACCAAATGGTGAAAAAAGTAATGGCACGGCCTTAAATTCTATTACTACTTTATATCATCATAAACATATTAAAAGCCTTGTTTAATGTTTGGCTTCAATAAAAAAACCGACAATTATTGTTGCCGGTTTCGTTTGAATATAATTTAGTAGTGAATGATTAAGCGAGCGTTATTTTTTAATAATTTTTTCAACAGTAATAGTTTCACCATCAAAATACTCTAACAAATAAATACCATTTGCATAATTACCTAAATCTATTTGTTGTTGCCTAAAAGAGTTGGGTTGAAGCTGGAGATTTTGTAATGTTTGCCCGATATTTTTTAAAGTTAGAGTGTTCGGCGTACTTTGAGTGCTTTCAATTTCGGGCAAATCAATCGTAATTATATCGTATGTTGGGTTGGGGTATATATTTATTTTTGGTAACATCTTAAAGTTAGCCTCATTTCCTGAAGCTGTTTTTGAATTGCCACAACCTTCATCATCTACTATTACCAAAAATGTAGTAATGGTTGAAGGTGGGCTTGATCCGCTTGGGCCACTACATCCACTATTTCCATACACAACACCCTCGGCATCGGCCGTGTAAACTGTTGTTTCTGTAGGATTAACTGTTAACCTCAAACAGCTGTTACAACCGAAAGAAAGCGGAAACCAATCAACTCTTGGTTCTCCTGGTGGGCCAACAGGCCCGCAAGGTGTACATTGACAAGAAATATATCGCAGAGAGTAGTCTGCTTCAAGTGTTATTGATTCACCTGAGCAAATGGTATAAATTTGATCATACTGCGCTGCAATATTTTCATCATAAGCCCAAATTTCAACTGCATTTTGGGCAGCTTCTAAAATGGCACTATTGCAAGTTACATTTGCTGTAGTAGTGCAAACAATTTCATTATCGCAATTTAAAATAGTAAAACCACCACCAGGAGTTGCTAAAGTGCAAGCTGCACTTGGCTTTAAAATAAAGTGATTTCTGCCGCTATACTCAAACATATTTATGCTGTAGGTAGCACAGTCATCAGCTGGTTGTTGGTTAATAATATTTAGTACCCAAGGTAATTGTAATGGATCTTGAACATTACAGGTATTATCAAAAATAAACGTTATGAAGGTATCTGTATAACTGAAATCAGGACAATTATTCATGGTATCAAAAATTTGAACACTACAAATTACTGCTCCTTCGCAATTATAAATTTCGTAACCAGCATCAATCAATTCAATTGATACAAGGAAAACTATTTCATCATTATAATTATGTGTTGATATTTTTTGAGGGATATCTTCATTTGCCAAATCTGATAATCAGGCTAAATCTGTTAAAGGATTGGTATATTCACAAACTGTCGGTTCAATACTGTCATCGCAATTCCATACAAAATTGGGTTCACCTAAATTGTATATTTCTACACAATTTCGGTTAGGCCTGTCTTTAAGATGGTATTTGTGGATTTGTAACTTTAATTGCGTGAGGGATTGAGCCATTGTTTGAGCTCATTATTTTTGTTTGTTAAACAATTTGTATGATATAGGCTAAACTGCCGGCAAATGTATTGTACTTTGCCATAAGCCCTACATTAAAAAATAATAGCGAGTGGCGAAAGCCCGACCCGAAGGGGCACGCCCTAATAAAAAAAGTTGGGTTAATGACTTATTGTGTAACTATTCAGAAGTCAGACCATTTCATTGTCAGACATCAGACATAATTTGGGCGAAAAAGAGCATTTCTGACCTCACCGAAGTGAATTTATTTGACGTCTGACAGCGAAGCGGTCTGACTTCTGACCTCTACTGAATAGTTACTTTATTGTTTGTAAAACTGGTGCCGGTAAAATCATCCCAACTGGTGGTTATAAAGCCAAAGCCTTTTTCATTGTTTTTAAAATGATGCTGTAAATGGTGCTTTTTTAGCTTTTGAAATAATGGGTTTTTGAAATTATAATTGTGTGCAGCGTAATGCATCCACTCGTAAACTACATAAATACTAATAAGACTGGCTAATACTGGAAAACAATAAACCGGACCAAAGAGTAAACGGCAGCTTAAAAAAAATAAAACACCACCAACTAAACTTATTAATGGCGACATTAATACAAAGCGGTTATCGTTAGGATATTCGTGGTGGATCCAATGGGTTTTATACAAAAACTGGCGCAAATATTTACTTTTGGGGTTGGCGTGTAGCACAAACCGATGTAGTATATATTCGAAAGCTGACCAAAATAGCAAGCTACCAGCAAAAGCCAACGGATAAACGTACCACTTTATATTTAGAGCGAAAATGCAATACGCAAAAAGTATTAATATTATTGGTATATAAATATAATATACCGATTTTGGATGTTCAATTAAAGGCGGATTAAACAAACCTGTTTTAGGTATGTTTTGCAAACGGCTTTCTTTTGATACGTATAACTTTTTGTTAGCCATAGTTTAACAAATATGAAATGTAAAATATAAAAAATACTATAGACTATAAAAGTAAGCAAAAAAACTAAACTATAAAAAGATTAGCGGCAAAGGCATCGGCTACTAACAAGCCTTCTGGCAATAAAATAACTTTGCTATTGCTTGCAACAAAATGTTGGTTTGCTTTATAATTACTGTTGTTTAAATGGCTTAAAAAGTGTTGACTATATGCTGTTCCAAATTGTGTTTCAATATGTTGTAAATTAATGCCCCATTTTGTACGTAAGCCTGTCATTATATATTCGTTATATTTATCTTTATTGCTAAGGGTTTCTGTAGTAAAATAAGCATTGCCTTTTGTTATGTTTTTAATGTATTGTGGCGTGTTGCTAATGTTCCATTGGCGGCTAATACCATTGTACGAATGTGCCGATGGCCCCAAACCAATGTAAGGTTTGTTTAGCCAATAGTTGGTGTTGTGCAAGGCGTATTGTTGTTTAGTTGCAAAGTTTGAAATTTCGTATTGTTCAAAATTACTTTGTTTTAAGGTGCTTATTAAATATTGCATTTCCTGCGCAGCCTGTGCATTGCTTACGTTTGGTGTTTTTTTATTTTTTATTTGATGCGCTAAAGGCGTTTTGGCTTCTACTGTTAAACAATATGCAGAAAGGTGTGGAATTTGCAGCTCTAAAAAGGTGTTTAGGTTTTGCTTAAAACTATCTGAAATTTGTGTTGGAATACCATAAATTAAATCAACATTTAAATTATAAAAACCAGCTTGTTGAACGTTTTTTATGCTGTTTAAAGCTTCTGTTGCGTTGTGGGCGCGGTTCATCCATTTCAAATCTAAGTTGTTAAAAGATTGAGTGCCAATGCTTAAACGGTTTATCATTAGGTTTTTAATGCTTTTTAATTGCTTAATATAAGCTGGGCTTAAATCATCAGGATTGGCTTCTATTGTAAACTCTTTAACCTTGCTACAGTTAAAGCTGTTTAACAAATGTTCTACAATCAACTCCATATTATTAGCCGAAAGTGTAGAAGGCGTACCACCGCCAAAGTAAATGGTTTCAATAGTTGGATTGTTTAAATAGCTTTGTGCTAAATTTATTTCTTGAAATAAGGCATCTAAAAAATCGTTTTTAAGTTTTAAGGAGGTAGAAAAATGAAAATTGCAATACGTACAGGCTTGCTTGCAAAATGGAATATGTATATAAATGCCTGCCATAATTTTTTGTTAAGGCGGTGAAGTTAAAGTTAAAATATCATCTTTTAATTAGCTTAATTATTTGTTTTTTTGGGTACGATGCTTTTGCTCAGAAAACAATAAGTATTGTTTATGTGTTAGATAGTTGCGATGTACAATCAGTAATTGATAGTACTGCTGTTTTTTCTGATTTTGAAGCAGCACAAAAGCATTTATATCAACAGCATCAAACCTTAATAAATGAAGGCTATTTTGAAGCATCAATTGATAGTATAATTAATAACCAAACAAAGCTTATTGCTCACCTAAATATTGGCTCAAAATATAATGACATTACAATAAACATTACAAAATTTCCAGTTGAGTTAAAAAAACATTTAAATTTAAATGAAACACAAAATTACATTGAACTCAGTTTAAACGAATGGCAAAATTTTAATAATCAAATTTTAAAGTATGCCGAAAATAATGGACATCCATTTGCAGCAATTTCATTAAGCAATACTAAAATTGAAAATAATAATATTAGTGCTAACATTAATTTTAAGCTTAACAAAAGCATGCGATTCGACAGCTTATTGGTAAAAGGCAATGCAAAGCTAAATGCAGCATTTTTACAAAATTTACTACACATAAAACAAGGTGACGAATTTAAAGCAAGCCAACTCAATACTATTTACAAAACTTTTGAAGCATTACCTTATTTAGATCAATACAGGCCACCCGCAGTAGAGTTTTTAAGTAGTGGCGCAAATGTAATGTTGTATGTTAACGACAAAAAAGCGAATCAGTTTGATTTTGTTATTGGCCTATTACCGCAAAGCCAGGGTGTAAAATTAACCGGAGAAGGTCAATTTACCTTGCAAAATGCTTTTGGTTTTGGCGAACGCTTACATTTAAATTACACTAATTTACCAAACAGCGGACGACAATTAAAAGCCGAAGTTAAAGCAAACTATTTGCCATACTTACCCGTAGGCGCAAATATTGATTTTAATTTATATATACAAGATACTTCATTTATAAATAGAAATTTTAAAGTAGGCATTTTATACCCTTTTAAAGTTAATAATTTTTTTGAAGTGTACTTCGCTAACGAACAAAGCGGCCTTTTAGAAATTGATGAGAACCAAATTATACAAACAAAAGAGTTACCCGAAAATTTAGATTGGCAAACGAACAAATACGGTTTTAATTTATATTTAGAAAATTATAATTATCGTTTTAATCCAACAAAAGGTTATAGTGTCGATTTTAATATAAGCTTAGGCCAAAGAGGGGTAATTATAAATAATAGAATTACAAATTTAGTTGATAAAAAGAATTCTGCTTATGATTTTGAACTTTTATATGATGATATTGTCATAAATACTTCAAAAATTGAGATTAAAGCAAAAGTTGAAAAATATTTTCCCATAAAAAGCAATTCCACAATAAAAACTATGCTGAATTTTGCCTATTTTTATACATCTGAAAGTTTGGCAAGCGTTTATGAAAATGAACTATACCGAATTGGAGGCCTACACACTTTAAGAGGTTTTGATGAAGCATCAATTTTAAGCAACTTATTTAATGTAGTTACCGTAGAATATAGATATTTAATTGCACGGCGATCTTTTTTTAGTTGTTTTGCTAATGCTGCATTTATTCAAAATCAACAATTGGAGCTTTTAGAAGAAAAATATAGTACTTTGTTTTATGGTACAGGTTTAGGTCTAAATTTCGAGACTTCGGGAGGAATTTTTAGTCTTAATTATGCATTAGGAAATCAACAATATAACAACGTTAGCCTAAAATCGGGTAAAATCCATTTTGGTTATATAAATGTTTTTTAAAATTAAATGTTACACAAATTATCGAAAATATTATTTTGCGTTTTTCTGCTTTGTTTAAGCAGTACTTTTGTTAATGCTAATGAGTTATACAACAACCAACAAAATGAAACACTAACAAAGCTTTCTGATGTAGTTTTACCTTTACCAAAAATTTACCCATATAAAAAAGCAGAAATACAAAAGCTCGATACCCAAAGTACGCAAGTAACTATCGGCTCCAATTTTCAAGAAACAATATTTACAGAAAGCACAAATACCGCTTTACCAATTTTAAAAAGTAATAAAGCGGTTTTATATTACTTGTTTATTAGTGCTTTAGCCTTAATTGCCATTGTTAAAACATTTTTTAATGGTTATTTTTTAAGCATACAAGAATCGTTGTTTAATAATAATTTAGCGCAGCAGCATTACCGTGGCCAAAAAACAGATTGGATTAAAGCCACCATTTTAACTACATTTTTTAATGTGCTTATACTTACCATATTATTTTATTTAATGGCATTCAATTTTTCCATAATTCTATTAATAAAACCTTTATATTTATTTTTAATAATATTTGGTATAATAAGTTTGTATCATATCTTTAAATTTTTAGTAAATGGTTTATTAGCAGAAATATTTGAATTTAGAAATAGTATAGGTTTGTACAATTACAATTTTTTTGTAACTGAAGTTGGCGTTTGTATTGCTTTAGTACCACTTTTAATATTAGCAACCTTTAATAATTTCATTAATATTGAAATATTATTAGGTTTAGCTTCTGTTTTAGTAGTCGCAGGCTTAGTATTTGCAGCATTAAAAGGCATTAGATCTACATTTAATTCAATTCTACCTAACAAGTTTTATTTTTTTCTTTACTTTTGCATTCTCGAAATCGGCCCTTTTGTTTTTGTATACAAAACAATTAACAATTGGTTGATTATTGGTTAAGTAACATTTAAAGCAAAAGATTTTAATGCCGGTTAAAACAACTACCGCTACATTGCATAAGGTAAAAACAATTTTAATATCACAACCAGAGCCGGAAAACGGAAAATCACCATATTATGATTTAGCCAAAAAACATAATTTAAAGGTTGATTTTAGGCCCTTTATTCACGTTGAAGGAGTGAAATGGAAAGATTACAGACGTAAAAATAGAGTTGATCTATTAGATTTCAGCGCTATAATATTTACCAGTAAAAACGCTATAAGCCATTTTTTTAGAGTTTGCGAAGAAAGCAAAACTGAAATGCCAGCAAATACGAAGTATTTTTGCAGATCGGAAGCAATAGGGCTTTACTTACAAAAATATATACAATACCGTAAACGAAAAGTATTTTATGGTAAAGGATCTTATAATGATTTGCAAGGAATTTTAGAAAAGCATAAAGCAACAGAAAGATTTTTAGTGCCCTGCTCAAATGTAAATACCAGAGCCTTTCCAGAATTTTTAACAGGTGAAAAATACGATCATTCAATAGCCAATATTTACAATACAGTAAGTAGCGATCTATCAGATTTGAAGAATATTTTTTACGATATGATTGTGTTTTTCAGTCCGTTAGGCTTAAAGTCGTTGTATGAAAATTTCCCAAAATTTGAGCAAAAAAATACGCGCTTAGCAGTATTTGGACCAGCTACTGCCAAATGTATGGAAGATTACGGCTTGAGAATTGATATACACGCACCAGCACCAGAATCACCATCAATGACGATGGCTATTGAAAAATATGTTTTAGCCGTCAATAAAAAGTAAGAGATAGAACTTTTTAAGTACCTCTCTTTATTTTCAAGCAAGCTTAAATGTACTTTTACCTAATAATTAAATTAAGTGAATATTTTTATAAAAAGAGCTTTATTTGTTTTGTTTAATAGTAAAATGATAATTTTTTGCTACTAAACTATAAAATTTATAATGTTAACCAATTCCCTCGTGGAAACAAATTAACCCTTTCATTATCCCTTCTATTACAAAAGCGCTGTTATCATCTACCATAATTGGGAAGTATTTATTGTTTAGTGATTCTAATATAACATTGTTTTTACCAGAAAAACGCTTTATCATTACCGAACTATCTACCGAACAAATTACAATTTGCCCTTCGGTTGCGGTATTTTGTTTACGAGCAATAACAATATCTCCGTCGTGAATTTTAGGTTCCATAGAGTCTCCAGTTGCTTTTACCATAAAAGCTTCTTCTACCGGAAAGTGTATCATTTTAGAATACATAGGCACCCGATCAATAGGGTTACCAGAAAGTACAGTACCTTCTGGGCCGCACTTGGCCATACCATACATATTAATGTAAGTAACCGGCGACTCTGGGTCTAACAAAATTTGGTAATCTCTTGGGTTAGATGGGTTACGCTTTAAATAGCCCTTTTCTTCTAATTTTTTTACGTGGTGGTGCACTAAGCTGGTTGAAGATAAATCTAACATATCTTGTAACTCACGTATTGTTAACGGACTATCTTGATTTGCAGCCAGTAATTGCAACAATTTAACTTGCTTTTCGTGTAATTTCATATAAATGTTCTATTTTTTATTGAACTTACTTGCAAATCTACAAAAAATTTAATAAATTTGTGTTCTGATTTTAGTAGAACGTTTGTTTTAGTAATTTAAGTCACATTTCTTCTTGAATAAACCCTGCGATTGGTTGTCGCAGGGTTTTATGTTTTGTTTAGATGGCGCACGAAATTTGCCGAGCCCAAAAATTGATTTATAAAAAAATTTGTTTTAGTTATAACAGTATTTATTAAAAAGCTACACATACACCTCAAATTGTATGAATTTAAAAATACTAAATTAAGGCTCGTTTTTAATTATAGTGAAACTACCAAAATCTTCAATACAAGTTGGTGTGTTATCTTCCAATACTTCAATGTCACAAGTGTTTTCGCAGGCAGGAGCATCTGCGTCTCTAACTGTTACTGTATAAGTACCAGGTGATAAATTAGAGAATAAGCCAGAAATTTGACCTGTAGTTGCAAAACCATCTAAGCTATACAAATAATTGCCATTTTCTGCGCCCGTGCCAACAGCAGTTAAACTTCCGTCCATAATGCCACAAGTAGCAATTTCTGTAGTTAGGCTGCAAGTAATCAGGCAACAGCTGCTAAATACTTCAACATCTCCACCAACTCCTTTGGGGTCTCCATTAATAGTAACTCCATAAGAAATAGCTGCAACTGGATTTACTTGTGCTGTGGTGGAGGCATTAGATTCAAATATAGCAAGTCCGTGAGGGCCAACTTCCTCCAAAATATCAGCAGAACTGATTATATACTGAACATCACCTGAGCCATCTTGTAATTCCCAAGATGCCACTCCCCCATAGTTATCATCCACTCCTGCATCCCCAGTAACAGAGATATTATATTCGCCACCAACCATGTTATAAATACCATTTGCATCGGGCATTACAATGCTGGTTTCACCCCAATGGTTATAAGACCCGTGAAAACTATTGTCGCAACTTATTCTAACACCTACTAAAAGGTTACCAGCAGGATCAAAACTAAGGTCAGAAATTTGAAAAACAGTATTATCTGCAAAAGTATTATTATTATTAGTATTTTGACCAACGGGTATAGTGGTTTGTAAAGTTTCGATGCCTACATAATTATTGGGTGTACCTGCCGGCAAAACAGTATTATCAATTGTTCCGTTAAAAGCACCAGTAGGTAAAATGTCAATTGCATATATGGGTATATTCCCCGAACCACTATTATTGTTTCCTGCCATAGGTGTAATTATAGTTCCGAAAAATAAACGGCTTCCATCATCGGTGATAGCTAAACCATAAGCTAAATCGGTAATATCACTTATGCCCGCTGCACCATCATCATATATTAATGGGTCGTAAGAATCTAAAATTACACCAGCATTATCTAAACGATAAATTCTTCCATCTTCTATGTTCGAAACAAAATATTGATCGTGTGTTTCATCATAAACAATATTACCTAAACCAACACCAGTATTACGTGTTATGTTATTTGTGCCTCGCTCACAATCATAATGTGAAATTGCAGTTGATTGCTGTGGTAATTGAGCAAATACAGTAGCTTGCCCTGTTACACCGTCAATTTTATAAACAGTACCAGCTGCAGCCAAACTATTAGCTCCTCCACCAATATTACCATATTGTACAATAGCAGGATTTGATGAAAAGGCAGAACTATAAGCATCTCCATAATTTGAAGAAGCGGTTACAAATATGCATCCGTTTGTTTCGTTGATAGCAATACCAAAAACATTACCAAGCTCGGTAACTTCCCAACTAGGGTGATGGTAAACATCTTGCGTGGCCGTGGCATCAATTCTACCACCGCCAGGTAAAGCACCGTCAATGTTTATTAAGCCAAAAGTCCAGCGTTGGCCTGCCTGTACATCAGTAGAAGCGCCACATGTTATTGCTGCTATACCGCTTTGTAATAAAATATTTTCTCCTTGGCAAGCTTCGCCAGCCCAGGGCAAATCAGCAGGTAATTGAGAAAAGCATACTAATGTGCTTGTAATACATAAAAAAATTATGGAAATAATTTTAGTATATTTTAATATAATTAACATTTAAAAATAATTTTGTTTTAACTAATATGTTGTACGTATCTTTAAATATATACGCCAGGCCTAAATAAATGTTATTTTTTTTATTCCTTTTTTTTACAAAAAAAATAACTATCTATATTTTAAATGTATTTTATAATAATAATGAATTATTTACATCTGAATATAGTGACAGGTATTATTATGAAAAACAAGATTTTTTTTAAAAAACAAGAAATAATTTATAATATTTATTTTATTTAAATAAATAAAAACTCTTTTATCTACAACAAAATTTATTTTATTCAAAAAAAAAAAAAATAAACCACTAAGGGTTTGAAAGCCATAGGTTTGGTTAAGGGCTGAAAGCTTAGCTTTAGTCACTCAAAGATAAAACTGTAATTTTGATTAGATGCTTTTCTGTTGTGTTCTAAATATTCTTTTAATATTTCTTCTGTTATTTTGCCTACACTTCAACAACCATAACCAATACCTCAAAAATCTCTCAACTGGTCGAAACGTCCTCACTTCGATTTTTTAAGCACAGAGTGTCTCACTTTAAAAACTAAATTCCACCATCACAAAAATAATACTTTACAAAACCTGCGTTTCTAAAAAATATAATATATATTACCATTAGTTATGTAAAAAATGCCAATCTGTAAAAACTTAAACCTTGCGCTTATGCCTTTAAAACAAGCTGTATGCACCCTTTTTATTTGCCTTTTGGCTGGCCTGCAAAGTATGGGGCAACAATGGCAACTTAGCCAACAATACACACCACCCGATGTACGCAGCAACAACCTGTTTGGTAATGCTGTAGATATTGACGGCAACTATGCCATAGCCAGTGCCCACCGCCACAGCCCTATAATAAATAGCGATACCTTAACCCAAAGCGGGGCAGCCTACATTTTTGAAAAAGATGCCAACGGAAAGTGGAACGAAGCCCAAAAACTAACCGCACCCGATGCAGTTGCTTACGATTATTTTGGTATTGATGTTGGCATAAGCGGAACCACTGTAGTAGTAGGCGCACATTACAACAGCAGCGATACCGATAACGAAAACCCAATGCCTGCTGCCGGGGCTGTTTATGTTTTTGAACGGGATGAAGAAAGTGGCACTTGGCAATTTTGGCAAAAACTAACCGCTAGTGACCGCAATACTTTAGATTGGTTTGGGCAAAGCTTGAGCATACACCAAAACTGCTTAATAATAGGGGCACCGGGCGAAGATGAGGAGGATAATACCGCAGTAGGTGCTGTTTATGTATTTGAAAAAGGAAATAATAATTTTTGGGTGCAACAGCACAAAATTGAAAATCAAAATGGAGATACAAACAGCCATTTTGGAAAAGAGGTGGCCTTACACCAAAATAATGCTGTTATACTTGAAGATTTTGACGCCATTGCCTACCAATTAAACCAAAAAGGCTGGGTAGAAACTTTTAAATATAGTATGAATGTGCCGCCTTATTGGTCGACCACTCCTGTAGCTATTGATTTAAATGATGATATAATGTTAATCTACGATTCATATAGATTTTGTAGAGGTATAGTTGAGCATGGATTCGGTATGGTTTTAATTTACGAAAAAACGCAGAATAATTTTTGGAATTTAACTGATACAATATGTCAATTGGATTCCTTAACTACCAGTTTAAGTGAATCCTTAGCTCTTAATGAAAACAATCAAATTTTACTATCTTCTTATGAAGAACTTCGAGATGATGATAAAGTAACTAAAAATAGAACAGCTTTTTTATTAGAAAGAGATTCAATAATAAAAAACTGGGTAATTAAACAAAAATTACCAGATGAAAACAGGGAGCGTATCATCTATTTGGATAATTTTTACTACCAAAACAAGGTGGCACTAAGTAACGAAGATGTTATTTTAACTTCTCCTTTATTACCCATCAACGGGCAATCGAATGCTGGAGCTATATTTTTAGCCAATGCCGATATAAAATCTAACATATCTATCTATCAAATTGAGAACCCATTATTGAAGTTTTATCCTAATCCGTTTAAAAATGAAATTTATACTGAAGTACCTGCCTTATTTAAAATTGAAAATATAAATGTTTACAATAGCCTGATGCAATCAATACCGTACAGCATATTAAATGAAAACAACAGATTAAAAATTGAAATTAATAGTAGTAGTGGCATATATTTTATAAACCATAAGCAAAGCAATAATAGCCTTCAAAAATACAAGATAATAAAACATTAATGATGAAACACATATATATTGTAGCAATAAATTTGCTTTTTTTTCAGAGCCTTTCAACGGCACAAGTGGTGCCCGACTTGCCTATATTAATTGAGTTTTTTCATCCGGAAGGTTACAGAGACACGGTGGTGCTTGGCTTATCATTAAATGCAAATGAGGGTTATGATGATGGTTTAGATATTATTGATACAACCGAAATGGAATTTCCTTTAGATGTTAGAATTTATGATCCTTTGGTAGAAGAACAGTTTCAATTTAACAAAAGCCACAACTTAAAACATTCTTATATGGCTATACCAAATGTACCAAGAGGAGAAGTAAGATTTTTTGAACGGGAATTTTTAGTAGTTATGAAGACGGATTCCATAAATTTTGATAGAAATACAAGTTTAGGTGAGTGTACTAATGAATATAATAATTTGGGGCCGAGTAGCACTTACTTTAAAATAAATGCAAAAAGTATAGCTAACTTTTTTGAAAATAATAGCGAAGGCTGGAGAATTTTGAGAATAAATATATACAGTGGAGGAATTTATTTTGGGGGAGGAGTCGACCTTAACGAGTTGGCCTTTAATATATCATCTATGCAAGATCTTTGTTATAGTATGAGTAGTTTCGACAACATACCAAATGAAATCTTTTTAGTTTTTACGATAAAGGTTTTTAATGACCTTTACGTTGATCTACCAAAAAGTATATATAGTCAATCTATACATTTATTCAATAACATGTTAACAATTTCAAATATAAATATCAAACATAATATAATTATATTTGATATCTCCGGAAGAATGGTCTATAAAAAAAATGGAATTATTGATAATTTTTATCAAATTGACTTAACATTCAATAACAGCTCAGTTTTTTTTCTAAATGTATTTGATGAAAATAACCAGGTTATAGCAATAAAGAAATTTTTTTTCACAAACAATTATTAACCATATAAAAAAGTTACATGAAAAATTTATTAATACTATTACTTATTTTCATACATTTAATATCTTATGCTCAAACCGATTGGCGCAACGGTAAATGTATCACGCCAAGAGGTGATTTACATGTGTTAGTTATATTCGTCTCGAGTGAATTTGATGCAATTAATGATATTTTAAACTGTGGGACTAATCAAGAATGCATCGACTATTATTATACCAATTCCATACCTACGTGGGCACAATCAGCCGATTCTAACCAGACGGGAGATAAAGACGACTTTATTAATCGGAATGAAAATACTATTAATAATGAATTAGTTAATGGTCAAATGCCTTACTTGGATGAACATGATTTTAATATTAGCTCCTATTATAAAACTATGAGTTTTGATAAATTTATTGTAACAGGTGATGTTGTTTCAATTCTCTCGCAGAGGGTTTTAAGGAAACTTTACCATCATTAAAAAACAATATGAAAATTTTAAACTACGCATTATCAGTATATTTTGCTTGCTTACTAACACTAACAAATGCCCAAAACCTGCCCGATGTACCTGTAACTATTGAGTTTCACCACCCCTTAGGTTATATGGACTCAGTAGTAGTTGGCTTTTCTTTAAACGCTGATGAAGTTATGACGAAGGCTTAGATATTATAGATACCAGCGCAATGGAATACCCCATAAGCGCCAGAATTTACGACTCCAAAGTACGGCAACAAATTGGCGGGCCAGAAAATTATAACTTAAAGCATTCGTATATAAAAGTGCCTTATACAGCTCAGAGAAATGTATGGGCATTTTATAAATCATTTAATGTTTTAGTGAAAACAGATTCATTAACTTTAGGATTGTGGTACGATACACCCGACTCGCTTGGCTGCCAAGATGACCCTTACGTATATGGTGGCTTATTAAGCAGTACCTATTTCAAGATAAAACTAGAGAATATTTATGAGCACCTCCTTGGAGACCCGCCGCATAGTTTGCTTTTTAGGAATTTAAATGTACAAAGTAGTGTTTACTTAGGTAATGGTTATGATCGTACAGAGATGGAATTCAATCGAAATTCTTTTAATCAATTACTTTGTATGAGCTTGAATGCAAATTGGAATACGCCTTATATTAATTTAATATTTACATTCAAATTTCGTAATTTATGGTATGTAAATGTTAATGAATATGAAAGGCAAGCAACTATATTCATCAATGATGGAGTTTTAACTGTTGACCAGTTTACCCCACCTTACTATTTATATACATTTAATCAAGCTGGTCAGTTACTTTTCAAAGATCAAAATCTATACAACACTAAATACAATAAAAACTTGTCTTTATCTGCAAATAAAATTTACTTTATACAAATCAAAAATAAAGATAGGCAAGATGTTTTTACTAAGAAGATTTTTAGCCGATAAGTAAATTCAAATACCTAATCTCAAATATTCTTTCACTGAACTAAAATTTTAAATTATGAAACATTTTATTTTTTTATTGCTTGTTTTAGTGGCAAGCCAACAACTCAACTGATTGAAGCGTCTTCGCTTCAATCTTATAAGAAAAAAGTATCTCACTTTAAAATTAAAAAATTACTTTACAAAACTCGTGTTTCTAAAAAATATAATATATTTTAGATAAACAATATAAAAAATCCAATCTGTAAAAACTTAAACCTTGCGCTTATGCCTTTACAACAAACGGTATGCACCTTTTTTATTTGCCTTTTGGCTGGCCTGCAAAGTATGGGGCAACAATGGCAATTCAGCCAACAATACACACCACCTGATGTACGAAGCAACAACCTGTTTGGCAATGCTGTAGATATTGACGGCAACTATGCCATAGCAAGTGCTCACCTACACAGCCCCATAATTAATGGCGACACTATAAAACGGGCAGGTGCGGTTTACCTGTTTGAAAAAGACGGCAATGGCAATTGGAACGAAGTACAAAAACTTACCGCACCCGATACCCTAGCTTATAATTACTTTGGTATTGATGTTGCCAAGAAGGGAATAATTGTAATGATGAGCGGGTATTAGCAGGCACTTATTTAAATTACAACCTAAGCCCCATGTACGAATATCAATTTAGAAATAATATTGGGTTCGACTTTGATATAATTGATATAAACCCAAGTGGCAATATATTTTTAGTAGCTACAGATGGTTATTATTATAGAACCTGGATATCACCAGAAGAATTTTGTTTGAGTATTCAGGCCTATAATTTCTCTGCCGTACCCGAATGTGGCATCGACATATTTTTCAACATAACATTAACCATTAAAAATAAGCAGTTTGTTAATATTGAAGCGGCTACTAAGGCTACTCAAATTACAGTCAACAATAACTTAATAAATATTGAAAACGCTTTCCCTTTTAAAAATTATACCTTGTTTGATGTTAGTGGTAGCTTACTAAAACAGCAATTGATTACAAACAACTATATTACAATTAACATAAATAAATTTCATCAAAAAATGATAATACTACAACTAAGCGACCCTAATAAATCAAATTTTTTAACTCACAAAATTGTAAATTTATGAAAAAGTAAAATCTTATTTTAATATACTTTTTCAACATTTTATATTTTATTAATACAAGCTCAAAACTTACCCGATGCATATTTTAAAAGTTCAGAATATTGACGAGGATTTATTTCTTATAAAAAAATATGTAGCCAATAATTTATGGGTAAATTTATTTTCTCATCATTCCTTAACCTCAATATTTTTATACTGCTCCCAATCTTCCAAAGTATCAATATCATTTAAAGTAGTTAGCAGTTGGTAGTTTAGTTGCAATTGTTTAAGTTCATCAATGGCATTTTGTAAGATCACATTAGTACTCCAAGGTTGGTTTTCAAAAAGTTGAGGAATTAGTTTTTTCATACCCAATAAATAATAACCGCCATCTTCGCTGGGGCCAAAAGCTACCTCATTTTTATCTAACGAAGTTTCAGCTTCTTGTAAATGCTGTGCAGTTATCGTTGGGCAATCGCTACCAATTATTAATGCTTTACTATGGCCGAGTTTAAATACAAATTCAAAAGCATGTTGCATACGTTGGCCTAAATCGTCACCAATTTGCAGGTGTTTTAAAAATTTATTTTCGGGCCAATTGTCGGTTCTGTCAACAAAATCACTATAAAATAAATACCGGTTACAAGTGCTTTGCAAACTTACCGTTTGAGTAATTTTTATAAGATGCTGATATATATCCAATGCTTTTTGGTCGCCAATAGATTTCGCCAAGCGGGTTTTTACTTTTCCTAAAACTGGGTTTTTAATAAAAATGATGAGGGCTGTAGAATTGCTCAAATTGTTAATTTTTTGTTTTGTGTATATTTGTAATTACGAATAAAATATTTTGAACAAACTTAAAATAATAAATGATCCGGTTTACGGATTTATAAACATTCCTTACGAAATAATTTTTGATTTGGTGCAACACCCTTACTTTCAGCGCTTGCGCCGTATTCAACAATTGGGTTTAACCAACTTGGTTTATCCGGGGGCTTTGCATACTCGGTTTCATCATGCTTTGGGGGCCATGCATTTAATGCAACAAGCTATTGAAACTTTAAAAAGTAAAGGTGTTGAAATTACGGAGGAAGAATCGAAAGCAGTTACCATTGCTATTTTGTTGCACGACATTGGCCACGGCCCGTTTTCGCATGCTTTAGAAAAAACGATCATACAAAATAACCACCATGAAGAATTGTCGCTACAATATATGCAGCATTTAAACGAGGTTTTTGATGGCGCTTTAAGTAGGGCAATCGAAATTTTTGAAGGCAAGTATGCCAAACAGTTTCTGCATCAATTGGTAAGCAGCCAGTTAGATATGGATCGGTTGGATTACCTTACCCGTGATAGCTTTTTTACTGGCGTGTACGAAGGTGTAGTAGGTTACGATCGTATTATAAAAATGCTAAACGTACACCAAGACAAATTGGTGGTTGATGCAAAGGGCATCTATTCTATTGAAAAATTTTTGATTGCCCGCCGTTTAATGTATTGGCAAGTTTACTTACATAAAACCGTTTTAACGGCAGAACTAATGTTGATTAAGATTTTAGAACGGGCCATTGAATTAAGCAACAAAGGCAAACGACTTTGGGCAACTTCTGCTTTAGATTTCTTTTTACAAAACCGCAACAATTTAAATACTTTTTCTTCACAACAAATATTAGAACGTTTTAGCCAGTTAGATGATACCGACATTTATGCGGCTATTAAAGAGTGGCAATATTGTGATGACTTTGTTTTATCTGCACTCTGCAAAAGATTGAACAACCGAGATTTACTTAAAATTAAATTACAAAATGAGGCATTTGATGAAGCAACTATTGAAAAGGTAAAAACCGAGGTAAGCAATAAATATAACATTGGTGCAGCTGATTTAAAATACTTTGTTTACAACAGTACTACTAAAAATAAAGCTTACGACATTAACACCGACAACATAAATATTCTGTTTAAAAACGGTAGTATAAAAGATGTTGCTTACGCATCAGATCAGTTTAATATTAGCCACTTGTCGCAAGCCGTAATAAAGCATTATTTGTGTTATGCGGTTTAGCAAAAGCGCATGTTACCATACACTTTATGTTTTATGAGATTTTGAATAGCGTTAAAAAATGCATATTTAAAATTTATTGCGTACCTTTAGCAATAGATTAGCTAACCATAAAATGAAAGATTGGAGAAGGTTAAATGGCGAAAAAATAACAGCACCTATTTTAGAAGCCGTTGAAAATACTTTAAAACGCGAACAAGCATTAGGCAATAATTTAAAAGTTTGTATTGGTACCGACTCGCAAGTTAGAGGCAAAGTAATTGAAATTGCTACCGTAATTGTTTTTCTGCGTGAAAAACGTGGCGGTTTTATGTTTATTAATAATGATAAGATATTTCATAAAATGGGTTTAAAGGAACGCCTGTTAATGGAGGTGGCAAAGTCAATTGAAATTGCTTATAAACTATGCGATTTGTTAGATAAATATAATGTAGATTTAGAAGTGCATGCAGATATTAATACTAATCCGCAGTTTCAAAGTAACCCGGCATTAACCGAAGCTATGGGTTATATTTTAAGTATGGGTTTTGCTTTTAAGGCCAAGCCCGATGCCTTTGCCAGTAGCTCTTGCGCCGATAAGGTTTGTTAAAAATATGCTGCTATTGCCTTATTCGTTTTTTGTTTGTTTGTTAGTTTATGCTGCTTAGCGATTAGTTTGGCTATGAAATTTTTGAAATCTCTTTTAACCAATCCCATTCCGCTGTTTCTGGGGTTGCTAATATTTGTTGGTGAATTTCGGATAGTTTGTTTTTATCAAATTTAGATTTCCAATAGAGTTTGTTAATGGCTTGGGTAAATTTTACTAAGTTTAAATATAATAAATAACCTCTCGTCAACACTTCCTTTTTACGTTTTAGAAAGGCATTAAAGCTATCTAGATAAGCTTCCAATTTGTCTTCATATTTAAAATCGCTTGTGGTACGGCAAAGTTGAAAATAGGTTTTTAGAATTAATGCACGGGCGGATAACTCTAATAATACTTCTTTAAAATTGAGAGGCAACAGAAGTTTTAAAATAGCATTATATTGTAGTTGCTGAAAATAAAGATGGCCTAAACTAAGCGTATATACTTCTTTTGAAATTTGATGTTTGAACTCCTCTAAAAAAGACAAAGCCCAATCAACTTCTTGCTCCAACAAAGCCAGTTTAATTATATTTCTACAATCTGCATCGGGTACTTTCCCATCTTCTAAAATAATGTTTTCAGCTAATTCAATTTTATACAAATTCAATGTTTCTTTTCTGTATAATTGTTTTCCTCTGTTCAAATTTTTAATGCAAAAATTGCGTGCCAATACAAAAATATTTTGCAACTCATTTACCGAAAAGGTCTTTGTATTTTTGGCCAACAAATTTTTTAATGCTTTAAAATTTGATTCGTTATCTAAACTTAATAAAGTATAAACACCGTGGTAATATATTTGGATAGATGGAATTTTAAGGTAAGATGGCTGAGCAGCTTCTTGTAAAACGGCATCCATCATTCTAATTTCATAAGGGTGGGAACGGAAGTTTTGATAGTTCAAAACCTTACAATAATATTTCAGTTTGGTACAAATGTAATAAGCATCAAATTCATCGTGTAAACTTTGCAGATTGGGTTCTTGATTTCTTTTACCTTCAGCTTCTACCAAATGATGTAGTTCTAATTGATGTTTAAACAAATGACTGTGATAAGTTTCTGCATCCAATTGTTTTTGTTGTAAAGATTTTAAGGCTTTGTCCATTAAAATGTCGCGGTAATTTGGAAAGCCTTGATTGTGATAAGCTAAAGCCAGCTTTCTATACTTTTCTGTAGGTTCTGTTTTTTCATTGATTAGCCAATACTGTTCAATCAATTTTATCATCACTTTCATAAGTTCTGTTATTCGGTCTTCACTATACAATTCACCAGGAAAAAGCTTGCTATACATTATTTGTTTTTTTAGATTTTTATCTTTCCATTGGGGCGCTGCCTTTTTAAGCAAGACCAATAATTCATTTACTTTAGGTCGGCGATTATGATAAACGGATTGCACAAAGCGAGTGAAAGCTTTCCAGTTTGTTACATCAAAGGTTTTTAATATACTTACTAATTTGCTCGATTTCATCATTAATTAAAAATAATGAAGCAAAAATAATTAAATTTTTATCTCCAATATATTTTATTTATTTCATTATATAAATTACTCAATATTATTTTTTTATTTTAATTTTGTTTCTTTTCATTAAGATAAAATTCTTCTTTTAGAATACCAAAACGATACAGTTTGTTTTATTTAATTCGCCAATTGAGTAGCACCTTAGCAGTATTACATCATTTAAAAAATAAAACAATGAAAAAATTTACATTGATAATTGGGATATTGGCAGCTGTAATTGTCAATACTATTTTAGCTTATGAAGCTAAATCACAAACTTGGAACCTTAGCTGTCAACAACCACTTAATATAACGGATTCATTAGAATTGGTGAAAATTTTTGGCAAAACAACCGCAAATGATTATGAAGATTGGTTTTATTTTGATTTTGTTGATACATTAGGTGAATGCAGAGTAAAAGGAATTGGAGGAGATAACTATATAGGTTTTGTTAATACAAATACAGTTAAACTTGAGATAGAGAACTTTCCTTTTTTAAAGCAAATACATTTTTCTTATATAGTCTTTGATGAATTAAGTATATCAAATTTATCCTCTTTAGAAAATATTACTTTAAACATGATGGGTGTAAACAATAAGATCACTATAAAAAACCTTTCGATTTTAAAGAAAATAGATGTCGAAAATTTTTATGACGATGACTTTACTACTGAATGGGCTTTAGAAAACCTCCCGAACTTAGATTCATTATGCATAAGCAATTCTAACTTAGCTCAACTATCATATTTTACCAATTTCCCAAATTTAAAAGGACTTATATTAGAAAATAATGATTTCATTCAAGGTTTCTCTGATATTATAAACTTGCCATCACTAGAGTTATTAAATTTACAACTTAATCAATTAACTGGCACTATTCCTAATTTGGAAAATATGCCATTTTTAAAAGAAGTCAATTTACAATGGAATCAATTTTCTGGTACTATTCCAAATTTTGAAAACATTCCATTATTAGAAAGATTATATTTATCAAGCAATCAATTTTCTGGTACTATTCCTAATTTTAATAATATACAATTATTAGAAGAAATAAAACTCGGCGCAAATAATTTAGAAGGTAGTATACCGAATTTTGAAAATATTCCACTATTAAAAATACTTGACTTATCAAGCAACCAACTAACTGGTGTTATACCCAATTTCGATAATCTACCAGTTTTAAACGAATTAACCATTTGTGGAGTTAATAATGAATTTATAGGCCCTATACCAGCTTTAGAAAATTGCCCACTACTTAATATTGTTAATTTTTCATGCGTTGGACCAGCACCTGAAAATACTGGAAGCATTGTTTCAGAAAGTGATTCATTAGAAATAGTTAATTTTTATCAAGTTACCAATGGTGATAGTTGGCAAGAAAGTGAAGGTTGGTTAACTCGCAATTTAGAAGCCTGGTGGGGCATTGAATTATCAGATACTTTGGGAGAGAAAAGAGTAACCAAAATGTTAATCCGTGGCATTCCCGATGCAGTCGAACTACCAACTTTAAACTTACCTTTTTTGGAAGAATTAATTTTAGATTATAATAACTTCACGGGCATCATACCCGAGTTAAACAACTTGACCAATTTAAAAATTTTAAACCTTGCTGCCAACAATTTTGAAGGCAACTTACCCGATTTAAGTACACTAACCCAATTAGAAGAAATCAACTTAGGCCAAAACTCACTTGCCGGAGACCTCACTAATTTCCCTGAACAAACGGAACTTAAAATATTAGATTTATCAAGCAATAATTTAAGCGGTGTAATACCAGATTTAAGTGCCAACCCTTTACTAACTAAATTAGATTTAAGCAATAATTTATTGACTGGTAACCTACCCAATTTTGATGTAATCCCCGATTTAAAAGAACTCAACTTATCTGGCAATCTGTTTGAAGGAACAATACCCGATTTTAATGCTATACCCAATCTAACTTATCTTAATATATCTGAAAATAGCTTAGAAGGTGCGATGCCTGATTTCAGCAACTTATCTACTTTAATCACTTTAAATGTAAGCAATAATCAATTAAGTAGTGCTATCCCAGACTTCTTAAATCTACCATTGTTAGAAGCCTTGTTTTTAAACGACAATCATTTAGAAGGGCAGTTGCCAAATTTTAGCAACTTACCAGAGTTACGCGAATTGAGTGTTTGTGATAATCAATTGGTCGGCCTTGTACCCAACTTTAGTTTATCTCCGCAATTAGATATAAGCCTTATTGATTTTAGTTGTATTCAATCTGCTAAAGTAAGCGGTATCATTTATTACGATGCCAATGAAAATTGCGAATTTGATGAAGGAGACATACCAATTCCCAACGGGTTAATTTCGGTAAACAATGGTGCAAATTATCAACCAGTTGATGAAAATGGAAACTATGAGGTTGCTGTTGAAATAGGTGTTTCCGTTATTACATTTATACAAACTTCTCCACTTTGGCAAAACACTTGTGACAATACTCAAACCATAACCTCTGTAACCGTTAATGATGTTACAGAACTTAACTTTGCCAATGAACCCAACATTGAATGTACCCACCTTACTATTGATATTGGTACGCCTTTTTTAAGACGTTGTTTTAAAAACAACTACACCGTTCAATATTGTAATTTAGGTACGCAACCAGCTGCCGATGCATATATTGAAATTGATTTTGAAGCAGAAATTATACCATTAAGCGCATCAATACCTTATGAAGAAAATAACAATTTACTTACTTTTCAATTAGGTGAAATTGGTATTGGGGAGTGTGGTTCATTTACGGTTGTAGATTCTGTTTCTTGTATAGCTCCGCTGTCAAGCACCGGTTGTGTTGAAGCTCATATTTATCCAGATGGTTATTGTTATGAGCCCTCAACAATATGGGATGGAGCCAATTTAAAAGTCAATGCTTTTTGTTTGGCTAATGATTCAGTTCAGTTTCAAATTGAAAACTTAGGTGAAAATATGCTTTCCCCATCTCAATATAAAATGTATGTTGAAGATGTGATGCACGTACAAGGAGAATTTCAGATAGAAAGCGGTGCTGCTAAAATATTAAACTATCCAGCAACCGGCGCAACCTACAAAGTTGCTGTTGAGCAAACCCCAGGTCACCCCTCATTAGATGATGCCCAGGCCTATTTTGAATTATGCGGAAACGGTAATTTCTCAACCGGCTATATCAACTCGCAGTTATTACCTGATAGAGATGCTTTTGTTGATATTGATTGTGAAGAAATTATTGGTTCTTATGATCCGAATGATAAACTAGTTACACCAACGGGCGTAGGTGACAGCAATGATATTTATGAAGGTGATGAATTGACTTATAAAATCCGTTTTCAAAACACGGGTAACGATACTGCTTTTACTGTTGTTTTAGTGGACACTTTAGATGTTGAGTATTTAGACATCAGCACAATAGAAGTTTTAAACAGTAGCCACCCTTATACTTTAGCAGTAGAAGATGCCCAAATTTTAACCTTTACTTTCAATAATATTTTGTTGGTTGACAGTACCAAAAATGAACCAGAAAGCCATGGCTTTGTAACTTTTAAAATTGATCAAAATACCGATAATCAAATTGGTGATGTAATAGAAAACAAAGCCGACATTTATTTTGATTACAACGAAGCAATTGTTACGCCTACGGTTTTCAATACACTATCAGAACCTACTTTGGCAGAAAATTATATTTTCATTCCATTAACGGTAAGTATAGAAAACCAAACCTTAAACCACCTTTTTGCTAAGGTTTACCCCAATCCGGCAACTGAGGTGTTTTTCATTGAATTGCCAGGTGAAGTTTTGCATCAATATCCGAACCTTCAATTGGAAATGTATAATACGAAAGGGCAAGCAGTTTTATCACAGTCTTTAAATCAAACTCAACAATCTATTAACGTTGTTGCGTTAGAAAATGGAATTCATTATTACAAACTATTTTCAGAAAACCAAATTGTTGCTAATGGTAAATTGTTAATTCAGTAACACTTCAAATCTCATTCGTGCCACTACTGAAAGTTTAGCTAACAAGTTGTGGCACGAATATTTAAACCATTGATACCTCTTTCAACCATTCCCATTCGGCCGTTTCGGGCGTTGCTAAAATTTGTTGATGGATTCCGGCTAATTTCTTTTTATCCAATTTTGGTTTCCAATAGAGTTTGTTGATGGATTGAGTAAATTTAATTAAATTGAGATAAAGTAAATATCCTTTAGTTAACACTTCTTTTTTTCGTTTTAGAAATATGTTGAAGCTTTCTATGTAGGCTTCCAATTTATCTTCATATTTAAAATCGCTGGTGGTACGGCAAAGTTGAAAATAAGTTTTTAGAATTAAAGCACGGGCGACTAATTCTATGAGTACTTCTTTAAAATTCACCTCTAATAAAAGTTCTGAAACAGCTTCATATTTTTGTTGTTGAAAATAGATGTTTGCTAAGCTTAAGGTATACATATCCTTTGATATATTTGATTTATAGTCATTCAAAAATGAATGCGCCCAATCAACTTCACCTTCTAATAAAGCCAGTTTAATAATGTTCATACAACTAGAATCTGGTATTATACCATCTTCTAAAATAATGTTTTTCTCTACTTCAATTTTATACAGAAACAAGGCTTCTTTTATATATCTTCTTCTACCTTTGTTTAAATTTTTTACGCAAAAATTACGCGCTAAAACAAATATATTCTGTAGTTCATCCATTGAAAAAGTGGAGGTATGTTTAACCAATAAATCTTTTAATAATTGAAAATTTTTTTCATTATCTAAACTTATTAAAGTGAGTACACCATGGTAGTATATTTGAATAGAAGGATGCCCTTCGTATTTATCTTTGCCAGCCTCTTGCAAAACCATATCTATCATGGCAATTTTATAGGGATATGAGCGAAAGTTTTGATAATTTAAAACCTTGCAATAATATTTAAGTTTGCTACATAAATAAAAACAATCTAAATTATCATGCAAAGCTTGTAAATTGGGTTCTTGATTTCTCTTTCCCTCTGCTTCAATTAAATAGTGGTGGGTTTGATGATAATTGTATAAATACTCAGAATAATCTGTGGCATCTAAACGCTCCAGTTCAAGGCTTTGTTTCGATTTGTCCAAGTATACATCTCTATAGTTGTATAATTTTTTTTTGTTATAAGTTAAGGCAAGTTTCAAATACCGTTTTGTTGGTGCTTCTACATAATTTATTTCCCAAAATTGCTCAATTAATTTGACCATGGCATTTCGCATTTCAACTAATCTTCTTTCAACATAGGTTTCTTTTGGATACAATTTGGCATAAATATTTGTCTTCAATAGTTTTTTTGACGACCAAGTTTTTGATATGTTATATAACAATTCATAAAACTCCACTAATTTTTTGCGTCGGTTATAATAGCTTGATTTTAAAAAATGATGAAAGGTTTTCCATTCTTGTTCATCAAAAGTCTTCAGTAAACACACCAATTTACTCGTTTCCATTTAAATAGTTTTGATAAAAATACAGCAATTTCAATGTAATTCAAATTATTATTATTTAAAAGCTTAAAATACTGTTTTACAGATTTTTAAAGAATATCTTTTATACTCTATTTGAAATAAAAATTCTATTTTATTGAATACTAATTTAAGCTTGTTTTAGTAAACTGTTATTTACTGTTCCATCTTTGCACTAATTAAATCAAAAGAATATAAAATGATGAATAAATTTACTTTAATAAAAACCTTTACAATTTTGACAATAGTTTTCCACCTTCAAAACTATTTATTTGCTCAATGTAATGGAAGTTATAATGAAATAGAAACTCAAGCAATTGAAGAATTAGGAGGAGAATATTATTATATCGACGGCCCAATTATACTTTCACCTGGTTATATTGATACTTTGGGCGAATGCAGGATTTCAAGTATCTCATTAGCTTATAGATATTTTGAGGATGAGCCTATAGACTTGAGTAAATTTCCATATTTGAAATCTATTGAATTTTATGATTGCCAGTTTTCAGATTTGGAATCAATAGATTTTAGTAATAGCCATAACCTTGAAAATTTAACTTTCTATAATAACAGCGGAAATAACTTTGAAATGCCTGATTTTGATATCCCTTCATTAAAGTCCTTGAATATAGGCTCAATTTTCTCAAATAATTTTATAAATAGCGAAATACCTGATTTCAGTAATATGCCACAATTAAGGTTTTTGAAGCTCACTCAAATAGGCCTATATGGTGATGTTCCTGATTTTTCTAATCTTAGAAACTTAGAAACACTAAACATACAATCAGGAACCCTGAAAAGTTCAATACCTAATTTTAGTGGGCTTCCAAACTTAAAAAATTTAATGTTTGATGGGCATTCAAATAGTCAACTATCTGGAGAAATTCCTAACTTCGACAAACTACCAAAACTCCAGAAATTAATTATTGAAAACAGTAGCTTTACTGGAAAAATACCTAATTTTGAAAAAATACCTTTATTAGAAGAATTAATTATTGGAGGAAACCAACTTAGTGGTGTAATTCCAAACTTTGATAATCTGCCTTTATTGGCTGAATTGTTTGTTTGTAGCGGAGGAAATGATTTTATAGGTCCCCTACCCACATTAGATAATTGCCCCTTGATTAATATTAATGATATTGATTTTTCTTGCGTTCGTCCGGCACCAGAAAGTAATAGTTGCCCAATCTCAGAAAGTGATTCTTTAGAATTAGTGAACTTTTATCAAAACACCAATGGAGATAATTGGCAAATAAACACAGGTTGGTTAAACGAAAGGATGACTTCGTGGTGGGGCATTGATTTTATAGATACTTTAGGCAAATGCAGGGTGAATAAAATTTTAATCAGGGGTATTGATGATGAAGTAGAATTACCCTCATTAAACCTTCCTTTTCTTGAAGAATTAATTATTGACTACAATAACTTTACTGGAGCTATACCTGATTTAAGCAATCTTAACAATTTAAAAACTCTAAACTTAAGAAATAATAATTTTATAGGAAATATACCTGATATAAACACATTTAGCCAATTAGAAAAACTGAATTTAAGTAACAATGAATTAACCGGAAACTTACCCAGTTTTGCAAACAATCCACTAATAAAAGAAATTAATTTAAGTAACAACCTAATCACCGGAACGTTGCCTGATTTTCAAACCATCTCAGGCATTCATTACCTTAATGTATCTGGTAATCAATTAAGCGGTATCATTCCAAATTTTACAAACTTGCCCAATTTATACACTTGTAATGTAGCTGATAATGAATTGACTGGGGGCTTACCCAATTTTTCCAATTTGCCATTCTTGCAATCACTTCTTATTGAAAACAATCAACTTTCTGGCAGAATTCCCAATTTTAATAATATGCCTTTGTTAGAAGAACTGATTGTTTGCGATAATAACTTTGAAGGTACTGCACCTAATTTTAGTTTTTCTCCTTTATTAAATGTAGATGCTATTGATTTTAGCTGTTTACAAGCAGCAAAAGTGCGGGGTTATGTATATTATGATACAAATGAAAATTGTATATTTGATGAAGGAGATAGTACTATTCCAAATGGTTTAATAACCATAAATAACGGAGCCAACTATCAACCTATTGATGAAAATGGATATTATGAAATTGCATTGGAAGTAGGTGCCTCAGTACTTACTTTTATTCAAACTTCGCCATTATGGCAAACATCTTGTGAAGATATATACACTATTACATCCACTTCTTTAAATGATATTACCGAAATTGATTTTGCCAACCAGCCAAACGTTGAATGCTCAGAGCTAACAGTTGATATTGGTACCCCTTTTTTAAGGCGCTGTTTTAAAAACACCTATACCGTTCAATATTGCAATCAAGGCACACAACCAGCAACTGATGCTTTTGTTGAAATTAATTTTGAGGAGGAGATTATTCCTTTAAATGCTTCCATTCCTTATGAAGAAGATAATAATCTACTCACTTTTCAATTAGGCGAAATAGGTATTGGTGAGTGTGGTTCATTTACAGTAGTAGATTCAGTTTCTTGTATTGCACCTTTATCAAGCACAGGTTGTGTTGAGGCTCATATTTATCCTGATGAGTTTTGTATTGCATCTACCGTTTTATGGGATGGTGCTAACCTTGTTGCTAATGCGTTTTGCTTAGCTAATGATTCTGTTCAATTTGTTATTGAAAACTTAGGTTTGGATATGATGGAGCCTTCTCCATATAAAATGTATGAAGAAGCGGTGATGACTGTGCAAGGTGAAATAATGTTAAATAGCGGTGCAACTAAAGTATTAAACTATCCAGCTACTGGTGCTACATACAGAGTAGCAGTAGAGCAAACCCCAGGTCATCCCTCCCAAGACGATGCTCAGGCCTTTTTTGAATTATGTGGAAATGGAAGTTTCTCTACCGGGTATATCAACTCGCAGTTATTACCCGATAGAGATCCTTTTATTGACGTTGATTGTGAAGAAATTATTGGCTCGTACGATCCTAATGATAAATTAGTTACACCAACTGGCGTAGGAGAAAGTAATGATATTTATGAAGGTGATGAATTGACTTACAAAATCCGTTTTCAAAACACAGGTAACGATACCGCTTTTACCGTTGTTTTAGTGGACACTTTAGATGTTGAACACTTAAACATAAGTACGCTTGAAGTTTTAAACAGCAGTCACCCTTATGCTTTAGCAATAGAAGATGCCCAAATTTTAACCTTTACTTTCAATAATATTTTATTGGTTGACAGTACCAAAAATGAACCAGAAAGCCATGGCTTTGTTACTTTTAAAATTGATCAAAATATCAATAATGAAATTGGTGATGTAATAGAAAACAAAGCCGACATTTACTTTGATTATAATGAAGCCATTGTTACGCCTACAGTTTTCAATACACTATCAGAACCTACTTTGGCAGAAAATTATGTTTTCATTCCATTAACGGTAAGTATAGAAAACCAAACCTTAAACCATCTTTTTGCTAAGGTTTACCCCAACCCGGCAACTGAAGTGTTTTACATTGAATTGCCAAATGAAGTAACTCGCCAATACCCAAATCTTCAATTGGAGATTTATAATATTGAAGGGCAATCTTTATTGAAGTATCCATTAAACAAAACACATGAATCCATAACCGTATCTGATTTAAATAGTGGTATTTATTACTATAGAATGTTTGCAGCTGATTTATCGGTTGGTAATGGAAAGCTACTGATTGAATAGTGTGTAAATGTAAAAAATTGATTTTCAGCGTGTTGTATTTCAAAGCACGCTGAAAATTTGTTTTTCCTTCACACAGCTATCAAAAATTGTATTCATTATTTAATAATTAAACAAAATTTAAAAACATGAAAACTTTTATATCACTTTTACTTTAAGCATTTTATTTTGTACTACAATTAAAGCACAATGTCCGCCTGGCGATATTATTTTAGAAACACAACAAGAATTGGATGATTTTCTTATCCAGTATCCTAATTGTACTGAGATTAGCGGTGGTCTGAGATTAAGGAACGCTTTAGATATATCTGGTTTAAATAATATTACTATAATAGAAGGTACTTTACATATTGGTTATAATAACTTAATAACAGATTTAACTGGTTTGAATAATTTAGTTACAGTTGGCAGTTTAGATATTATACTTAATAATAGCTTGTTAAGTTTGTCGGGCTTAGAAAATCTGACCAATATAGAGTCAATACTAAATTTGAACGGAAATATAAACTTAGCAAATCTTGCAGGTTTAAACAATTTAAACACAATAGGAGGAGATTTTACATTAAAATCGAATCATAGATTGATAAGCGTTTTTGGTCTAAATAATCTAAATTCAATTGCCGGTAGATTCTATATTTCAAACAATAATGATCTTACAAATCTTGAGGATTTAAATAATTTAAGTTCAATAGGATCTTTGTCTATTTATTTCAATGATGATCTGGTAAATCTATCAGGTTTAGAGAATGTTAATTTAATTGACAATACAATGGATATTCAATTCAGCAGTCTTATTGATTTTACTGGTTTAAATAATTTAAGTTCAGTCGGTTCAAGTATAATTATTAATAACAATAACAACCTTTTAAATTTTACTGGCTTAAACTCTTTAAGCTATATAGGAGGTGAATTACGTGTTATCAATAACCATGCACTAAATAATTTAGCAGGTTTAGAAAGCTTAACATCCATAACTGGAACAACTGATGTTGCAAACGCTGCTCTACGTATAACTGAAAATACAAATTTAGTTAATTTACAAGGTTTAAACAACCTTTTTTATGTTGGTGGATATATAGAAATTGATGAAAATAGTAGTTTGTTAAATTTTGAAGGTTTAAATAACCTGAACGAAATAGATGGAAATTTACAAATAGGTTCATATACTAATGGAAATCCATCTTTGCAAAGTTTAACAGGTTTAGAAAACCTAAATTCCATTAGGGGAAATTTTTATATAACTGATAATGACGCGCTTACAGATATATCTGCTCTAAATAATATTGATTCAATACAAAATAATTTTTCAGTTAAATATAATAACAGCTTGCCAAATTTAACTGGTTTAAATAATCTCATCTACATTGGGAATAGTATGATTATATACGAAAACCCTTCTTTAACAAGTTTAACTGGCTTAAATAATATAACCTCAATTGGAGGATACGTTTCTATTGGATATCCGTACAAATTTGATAACTTAACAGATTTATCTGCTTTAAGCAATCTTACAACAATTGGTGGGCCATTGGTAATTGGTGGCCAAAATTTATTAAATGATCTCTCTGGTTTAGAAAATCTTAACTCTGTAGGTGGTGATTTAACAATTAAACGTTGTTTTGCCTTAACAAGTCTTTTAGGGCTGGAAGGTCTTAGTTCAGTTAATGGAACAATTGAAATTACAGTTAACCCACTTCTTAATGAATGCAACAGCATTTGCCCATTTTTACTTAATCTTCCAAAATTAGATCGAAATACAACAATTGAAAATAACCTTACTGGCTGCAATAGCTGGGAAGAAATTATTATTAATAATTGTGCGGAATCAATATGTGAAGATATTATAGAGTCAAATGCAATTATTAGTTCAACTGAATTTGTAGAATACAATGCTACAAGAATACACTTACTAAATGGTTTTTATGTTGAAGCAGGAGCTACGTTTGAGGCTTATATCTGCGAGGAATAATTCTTTTAAGGAAAAAAGCAAAGCTTAATATAAGCCTTGCTTTTTCTGTTAGATCTCTGCAAATTTTCGTTCTTTAAGAATGTACTTGCGCCTTCCTACTGAGCTGAAATTAGTTCGTATATTGCAAAATCAATCTTACTAACAAATTATTCAGATATTCTACATCAAAATCGCCAACACTTGGTTCTATATGATCGTTTCCAATACCACTATCATTTGTAATAAAAGTATAAGTACCATTAGTGGCCATAGCCATAAAGCGCATTAAAAATTCTGTCTCTTTATCAATGCCACTTGCCGTAATTGGTATTATTTTAATGCCTTTTGCGGCTGCAGTTTTAATTGTGTTTTGAATATCTAATATAACCCTTGGAGTATAATGCGGCGGCGCATCTAACAATAAAAATGCAATTCTTGCCTTAGCATTTGCCGACCATTGCAAATTGTTAACACAAGCATCTAAAGCTGTATGTACTGCTTCCGGAAAATCTCCGCCACCACCAGCGGCCTGATTTTGAATGAAAGCAATAGTTACATCAATATCATCTGTAAAATCTGATTGTCGAATAACATATTCATCGCCTTCATCTCTATAAAATACTGTTGAAGTACGGATGTTTAAGTTTGAGGTAGTATCTTCAACTGTTGTAATTACATCACGTAAATCTTGTTTTAAAAATTCTAACTCATCTGTCATAGAACCTGTGGCATCTACAATAAAGCTTAATTCAACTTGGTTTAAATTAATGGGTCTTCTATTTATAGTAACTTCATTTATCCCCTCTTCGTATAATAAAACTGAACTACTAACAGGTTCTCCATTTACGGCCAAGCTTAAATTACTAACATCAATCGTATCATTTTGGTAAAGCGAAGGCCATAATTCAGCTCTCCCTTCGTTATCGGTTTTTGCAACCCATTTAACTTCATTGTTATAACTTAACTCAATAGTTGCATCAATAGCTGGCAATAAATTATCATCATTTTTCACAAATACTGCAACCCTGTATTCTGGGTAGAAACCCCAATAGTCTGGCATTTCAGAGTAATTATTTTCGTTAAGTAGAGTGTCTACATTGTTAAATACAGTATCTAATTCGTTAAGTAAAGTATCTAAAAATTCCCAATTATCTAAATCATTCCATTCAGCAGCTGTTACCAAACCAGCATCAGGTTGTGTTTCAGGCGTTTCTCCAGAAGGGGGAGTTGTAGTACCTCCACTATCTTCTATAAATGATGTATCAAATTCTGAATCAGCTGCATAATCTACATCAATATCTGGCTCTGGTTCTGGTGGTATTATAACATCAGCTATTAATGAGTAACTTTGAGAGCAAGCCTCATTTTGAACTGTGTAAAAAAGTTTAACAAGTCCAGTTTCAGGTGCAGAAAATGTCCAGGTTGTTGATCCTTCAACGGTAGCAAAACTTGAAATATGACTGCCTGTCCAATATCCGGTGGAGTTTTCTTCAACCAAATCCATTAAATTTATTACCTCATTGGGCAAAAGAGTAATGGTTGAAGCACTTAGGCTCGCTTCAGGCTTTGCAAGTACATCAATTTGCAAAGGGCTTAGGGCACTTTCGCATATAAAGCCATTAGGAAATGTAACAAAATGGCTTATCCATACTTGGTTGGTAGCAACAGTTAAACCGTCAACACCCAATTTTTCAGCAAGGCATAAAGGATTAGGATCATCGCATAAACCTATTAGCTCTCCTTGGCTGCCATTGTCGTCAGCATATATACGGTAATTTTTGGCACCCAGCTTAACACCAGGAAAGAAATTGTTCTGGCAAATTTGTCGTTGTTCTGGTATTTCTGGTGCTCTTAAAAAATAATGTAAAATATTAAAAACCATTTCACAAGTGCTGCTATTACCATCTTTATCAGTAAAGGTGTATAAATGAGTTACGGTTGTAAAATCAGTTTGCCTGTCTACCGTTTCGGCAACATTAAAGTCAATCTCCGCTGCCGGTGTATTATCATCCGATGGGCTAAAATCCTCTAACAAATATTTTGCGGGCATACTAATAGGTGCGCAAATATTTATTACTTGCTCCTCTGGGCAAGTAATTTGCGGGTTGTTTTGGCTTTTTGCTTCAATTTGAAAGGTGAAAGTTAAAACTATGACAAAGTACAAGTTTGCTTTAGTCAGTTTTGGAAATTTTAAATTCATATAATAAAATTTAGTATTTATAAAATATGATGAAAATTAGTGTAAAAATTTATTTACTTTTATACAGAATAAATAAACAAGTTAATCCCCTAAATATACTAACATTTTTAAAGGATTGTACTAATTTTTTAAATATTAAGGTTTATGCTACGCCAATTAAATAAGTACGAACAATGGAAAAGTACATTCTCATTTTCACTCAAGAGGAAGTCATTGTTACTTTAATGACCACGTTAGCAGTTATAAATTGTTTAGATGATGCGTTTTATCATAAACCGTTCCTATATTGTAAATAGAGCTATGTACACTAAATAAAAACCACAAAAAAATAACATTTCTAAAAATAATGTTAGATCTTATTACATGATCAGCCATCAGATATTATGCGATTGCCATAATAGAAGTTCTGCTTCCTTTTTATATTATTATTTAAGGTAATGAAAAATTACCGAACTATTACTTGAACGTAGGTATTACAGAAGTATTAGCAGCTGGCTATTAAGTTTATATATAAAAATAATAAATTCTATTCATACTATGTTTTTTAATTTTTTTTTGAAAAGAGTATTTGTTAAAACAACAATTTTAAGCGTTTTAGCTTTCGGTATTTTTACAAACTGCAATAATTGCAATGACAAACCTGCAAATAAGGCAAATACTAAAACCACTTCTGTAAGTTTAAAAGACCACGTAAAATAGCAAATTGAAAATGATTCGATTTTATATTGAAACTTTAAATGATAAACGATATGATGAATTGGTGGAGTTAACCTCAACAAAACAATATACAACCAAAACAATAAAAGATTATAAGTTAGACTTAATAAAGCAAAATATAGCTGGTGTATTAAAAGAAATCAATCTAAAAAAAATAGAATCGATAAGTGAAGTTGTACAATATAACAATGAATATTTCTGCAAAATTTATTGCGCAGGTGATGTTATTTTAAATGTTTTCTAAAAAAGCAGAAAAAGGAATAGAAGCGTTAAAATATGAATTGAGCTATGATACGCCAGGCGCAATAATTGCAAATAACAAAATAGTAATTGAAAATGCTTATTTTTCTTTTATTGCTATTAGTAAAAAAGGCTCTAACTTTTTGTGGAAATATATTGAGGTGGATAAACAAAAAGAACCTTACTATGATAAAATTATACCTGTAGAAGTTTTAGATAAGCTGTGAAAAAATGATAAAGTAAAAATAAAAAAAGCGATTAGGTAAATACCTAATCGCTTTTTTGTTTTAGCAATAAGTTTTAAATTATTTACTTATCACAAATTTATTTTTGGCTATGCCATTATCAAATTTAGAAACTAAAATATAAGCACCAGCAGTTAAACTGCTTACATCAATTGTATTTAATGCGGAGTTACTTATGTTTAAAGTTTTAACAAGTTGCCCGTTTGCATTATAAATGCTAACATCATTTATAGGTAAGCCCATAAAGTTAATGGTTAAGATAGCTGTACTTGGGTTAAGATATAAATCAAGTTCAATATTTTGCAAATCGGATAAGTCACCAATTTTAACATCTAAAGCATTCGGATCGCTTAACCTTGGTCCTTCGCAAGTGGTTAATATTTTTTGAGTAGAACTTATATCTGAAACAAAATCGTCATCATTAACTTTTAAAGCCCACTCGTAATTAGTACAAGGGTTTAAGCCAATTAATACTACAAAAGGAATAGATGTATTATAATTAACCCATTCGGTTTCTCCAACTACTCTGTAGTAAAAAGTATAAGTACAACCAGGTACATTGTCCCAATTTAAAATAGCAGAAGTAGCTCTAACATTTAAGTTTCTCACATTAATTTGGTCTATGTTTATATTTCTACAACCAATAGTTTCAAAAGTTTCAAATTCTCCAATCACTTTATTGCCTTCTTTATCAAGTATAATAGCCCTGTATTCGTAAGTTGTGCAAGTTGATAAGCCAGCTAAAAAGACCATTCCAAGATCTGATTCGATGGATTGTAACGGTAAGTCAAATTGTGGTCTAAATTCAATAGTAACTGGGCCATCAAAATCATAACTTAAGGTAGCATTAGTTTCTGTTATACCCATAACTGATAGAACAGGTGCAGCAACACGTGCAAAATTTAAGCAATCATCTAAAAATTCTTGTGTTATATTATAATCTACAGGAGCGGCGCAAGTACAATCGGATTTAGCGGTATATACACCTGCTGTGTTAATGTTACTAAGAAACCTATCATTGTTTGAGTCAAAAAGTATTGGATCTGCTGAACAAGATATAATTGATGCATCGCAAATAACTGTGCCATCATCTAATACTAAAGATTGATCAACGGATAGAAGAGGTCTTGAACTTAAAATGTTGTTATTACAAAATAAATTGTCTTCAGAAAATTCAAGGAAAAATGGACAACAGCAATCTTTAAAAATTATAACTGGGTTTGATAGAGCTGCACATTCTGAATTTAAAACAATATTTGCTGCGTTTGCACCTACAATTGGAGCTGCGCTTAATTCGCCATCCCAGTTGAGATACCAAATTTGTATTGTACCTATATCTGCACCATATAAATTTAAAGATGGAACTTCGTTAGCAACCGATAATATAATCGCATTTTCATCTGTTGTTACCCAAGCAGAGTTTTTTCCATTGCCAGGCGAAACTAAACTGAATGAAATAACAGTTAGGTCTTCATCATTTACACAAACATCTAATGATTCAGAACCACCTTCAATTACAATTGACGCGGCTTCTGCAGTACAACAATTTTCTTTTGTAATAGTAATTGGGTTAGAAAGTTTTGCGCAGAAAGAATCATTTACAATGTCTCCGGCATTAGCACCAAGCATAGGCATTGCAGATAAATCACCATCCCAGGTTAAGTACCAAATAAGGCAAGTGCCTACAGCTTCATCATCTAATATAAATGGAGGGCCGTCTGGTAAATCTAAAATATTGGTATTTTGATCAGTAATTACCCAGGCAGAGTTTTCACCAGAACCACCACTTACTTGTACATCAATAGGTTCGTCTATGTCATCGTTAATACAAACGTTATCGTTGCTGCCCAGTACAATTTCAGAAGCTTCTGCAGTACAACAATTTTCTCTTGTAATAGGAATAGGGTTAGAAAGTTTTGCACAGAAAGAATCATTAAAAATATCTCCGGCATTTACACCAATCATTGGCATTGCAGATAAATCACCATCCCAAGTTAAGTACCAAATAAGGCAAATACCTTCAGTAGCACCATCTAATATAAATGGAGGACCAGAAGGCAAATCTAAAATGTTAGCTAATGAGTCGGTAATTACCCAAGCTGAATTTTCACCAGAACCACCATTTACTTGTACATCAATAGGTTCATCAATGTTATCATCAATACAAATGCTATCGTTGCTATTCAGTACAATTTCAGAAGCTTCTGCAGTACAACATTTTTCTTTTATAATAGCAATAGGGTTAGAAAGTTTTGCACAGAAAGAATTATTTAGAATATCTCCGGCATTTGCACCAATCATTGGCATTGCAGATAAATCACCATCCCAAGTTAAGTACCAAATAAGGCAAATACCTTCAATAGCACCGTCTAATATAAATGGAGGACCAGAAGGCAAATCTAAAATGTTAGCTAATGTGTCGGTAATTACCCAGGCAGAGTTTTCACCAGAACCACCATTTACTTGTACATCAATAGGTTTGTCAACGTCATCATTAATACATATGTTACCGCTACTATTTAATATAATTTCAGAAGGTGTTGCAGTACAACATTCTACTACTGTTATTTGTAATGAATTAGAAAGTGCTGCACATTCAGAAGCGCCTACAATTTCACCAGCATTTGCACCTATTTCTGGAGCGGCGTTTAAATCACCATCCCAGTTTAAATACCAAATTAAGTAAGTACCTACAGCATTAAATGTAAATGGAGGTGTATCAGTAGTGCTAATTATATTAGTTAATGTATCGGTAACTACCCAGGCAGAATTTTCGCCAGCACCGCCAGTAACAGTTACATTTATTTCTGTATTGCTGTCGGCACATATATTACCATTGCTGTCTACTAAAGCTATTTCAGAAACTTCAGCGGTACAAGGCGTACATTCATCAGTACAAATGGCAGTACCGAAACCTATATCATCACCAATAAAAATTCTAGAATAAGTTGGATCGTGTGCTGCACCATCTGCATTACCATAAACTATTTTAATTTCGTTTATACAGGTTTCAAAAACTATTCTAATACTTTCATCTTCCCCCTTACTCGAGTCGGTAGTACCAACGGCGCAATTTCCATCTATTTCAACACTACCACATAAAGAGGTAATAGTTGGTAAAATTTCTACACCATCTAAATAACCATATACACATACTACTTCAATTTGTTGAGAAGAATATTTATATTTTTTATCTAAATCTCTAATTGTAAAAGCAACATAATCTGATACGAGAGATAAATTGTAGTTAATTTCAATTACATCATCGGTTGCGTGTGGATTAATGCCAATTGCTAAGCCAGTATTATTTTCGTAGCTACCTTCGTCATCTTCGTCTGCTTGCACTTGTTGGTAAGCAGCAAATATTCCATCTGGGTCGTTAAGGCTAATATCAAAAGTTTGATCACCTACGGTATAAGTTCCATTTTCATCGTTAAGAGTCCAATCAATACCATCTTCGGTAAAATCTAAAATATTTGAATTGCTGCAACCTTCAAAAGTGGGGTGGTCGCATTCTGCAGTATTGTCTGGGGTAGATGGGCCGCCAGAACATGGATCGCAGGCGGCTGCACCAAAACCTAAGTCATCTCCAATAAAAATTCTTGAATAAGTTGGGTTAGCTGCTGCGTCTTCATTACTGCCATAAACTATTTTAAGTTGATCAACACAACTGTTAAAAACAATTCTAATGCTTTCATCATCTCCATATTTTGAGTCGGTTGTGGCTGTTGCGCAATTTCCATTTACTTCAACACTACCGCATAATGACGTAACAGTAGGTAAAACCTCAACACTTCCTAAATAACCATACACGCATACTTCTTCTATTTGCTGAGAACCATCGTAGTATTTTTTATCTAAATCTCTAATTGTGAAGGCCACATAGTCTGATACTTGTGACAAACTGTAATTAATTTCAATTACATCATCTGTTACGTGTGGGTTGATACCTACTGCAATACCAGTTTCGTTTTCGTAGCTACCTTCGTCGTCATCGTCGGCTTGTACACCTTGGTATGCGGCAAATATGCCGTTAGGATCATTAATACTAATATTAAATGTTTGGTCGCCTACGGTATAAGTGCCACCTTCATCATTAAGGTGCCAATCAACTCCGCTTTGAGAAAAATCCAATACATTTAAGCCGCTACAAGTATCAAGTGATGGATTTTCACAATTAGCAGTATTGTCAGGCGTTGACGGATTATCGTCATTGCCATTATCATCAGAACATCCTTTGTTTACATACAAATCATAATGACCGTTGAAAAAATCCATACCCTGAGCATAGTGCCCATTTCTTTTGTTTTTGCAAAAAACTTTTCCATAAGATGCTTGAGGATAAACCACCATGTAATGGTTGGGCTTAAGTTCTCCCATGTAAAAAACGCCTGCATTTATTGAGGCTTCGTCGCAAAAAACCTGCATAGTGCAGTCGGTTTTATTGTGCACCTTTACAGAGTTTGAAAATGAGGCAATGTTAAAACACAACATTGCAATTGTAAAGCCTACAAAGACCTTACTAACTAAGTTTAACTTAGTTGTTTCTAAGTTGAAATCTGTTTTCATAAAAAATGATTAAAATGGTTGATTACTATTAAAAAATAAATAGAGTATTTGTTACCACCTGTGTAAAAGTGCAAAAGGAATTTTTTCGAAAACGCATGTAAGAATTGCTTTGCAATATTAATACTTTTTTGTTAAAAGCAATAAATTGCTTGCCTTTTTTTAAAAAATTAAGGATTGATTTTCTTAATTAAATAAACAATATTTATATTATTTTAATTATTAATATTTTATGTCTTGAACTACAAAATAGTTTGTGTTTATTTTAAGAAGGTACTTAGAATAATTGGGTGTTTGAATATGTATTATGTAAAAAATTGTGTTTTTAATCTTGTAAAATTAAATCACATATTTTATTCAAACCATCTTACAAAATAAAAGACAAAGTATACGATTGTAACAAAATTACTAATGTCAATTGCGTTTAAGTAATTATTTGGCTACCCAATAAGCAGGGTTCATTTTTTTTACTCCATTCCATATTTCTAAATGAACTTCAGTTTTATTTTGGGTTTCATCAGTATATACAATGCCTATTTTTTGACCGGTTTTTACTTTATCACCTGTTTCTACCAATGCTTCTTTAACGTTACCATAAACTGTAAAATATTTACCGTGCTTAACTATAATTGCAGCCTGAAAACCAGGATTAAATAAAACATTAGCTACTTCGCCACTAAAAATTGCTTTTACTGTTGCGTTTTTACTTGTAGCTATATCAATACCATTATTATTGGTTTCAATATATTTTAAATATGGATGCTTACTTTTACCATATTTTTTTGAAATGTAACCTTTATCCACAGGCCAGGGCAACTTACCTCTATTACTTTCAAATTTGCTACTTAAAGCCCTAGCCTCGGGTGTAGAGGCTAAATAATCGGCAGGTCTTGATTTTTTTGATCCGCCTGTTTTATTTTTGGCGGCTTCAATTTCGCGCCTAATAATTGCGGCAATTTCATTATCTAATTTTTGGGCTGCTTTTCGTTTTTTTTCTATTTGTTGTTGCAGACTACTAGTTTCCTTATTTAGCTTTATTGCTAAATTATCTTGTTCTTGCTGCTCTTTTTGTAGTTTTTTTCTTTGTAATACTTCTTGTTCAATTAAATTTTGCTGCTGCTTTTGCTGCTGCTGTTGCGCTGTTTTTTCTTTTTCTAATTGTGCAATGCTATTTTTTAATAGTTGGTGTTGGTTTTTGCGGTAACCTGTGTATTGACGAAGATATTGAAAACGCTTTATTAGATGGTTAAAATCGGTTGAGGAAAATAAAAAATACCAATAGCTAAACTCGTTGCGATTTTTATAGGCGGCCCTAATCATTGTAGCGTACTCCTTTTTTAATACTTCAATGTTTGTATTTAAGTGGTTTATGTTATTATTAGTAAGATTAATTAGATTTTCTATTTTTACGGCCTCGGTTTGTAAATTTTTTATTAAGGTTTGGCGCACCAATACTTTTTTACTAATGCTTTGTAATACTTTTTCTGTGCCTACTTTATCTTTTCTTTTTTTTAATAAAATTTTTTCTGCTTCATCAATTTCTTGTAAAAGATATTGTTTTTTAGTTTGAAGTTGTTGTTTTTGTTGTGCAATAGCAAAATGTTTGCCGAGCAAGAGCAGAAATATTAATAAAAATTTTATAATATGATTGAAATACACATTATTGTACCCACTCATACTTATCACTAATTTTAAAACTTAAACTTTGTATTTCATTAAACTTAATTCGTGAATAGGTAATGTCAATATGGTAATTTTCTGGTGAAAAAACATCAACTGTTCTTTTTTTTGCAAATATAAATTTTTTAAAATCTCCATAATTGCTCAAAACTATATCTAATCGTTTACTCGCTTTTTCATCGTACAATTGCATTTTGTAAATTGAAAAATTGTTTGGATTTACCCAAAGCCGACTAACTATTTTATTTACCACATCTTCTAAAAAATATTTATTTTGTGTAATGTTAGCTTTTGGCCTCTTAAACTCATAAAACCGATGGCCTAAAAGAGCGTTTTGTAATAATTGAAAATCAACCGGATAACCAAGCATTTTATCAACGTAAACATAATCGAGATCGTAATACTTTTTATTAATCCGATCTAAAACTTGCACTCTTTCGCTTGTAATAAGTATTCTTGCCATTTCAATACCCAAAAGGGGAACTATTGAAATCCAAATGGCACTATCGCTTTTAATTTTTAAGTTGGCATTAAAAGTTTGCGAATAGTTATTAGGTTCTGTATAACTAACTTTGGCTTTAGCAGCAAACCATTCTACTTCAAAATCGTTTTTCTCAACTTTCTTTTGAATTTGTTTTGCAGATTTTTTTTTAATTCTAGCTTCTGTTTGAATACGTTTTTTACCGCAAGATGCCAAGCTGCCCATTACTAATAATAAAATGAGCAGATAATTATATTTGGAAGTATATTTCAATTTTATTGTACGGTTTCGTAAAGTTTTTGGTTGGCAATTTTCTTTTTAAGCAATTTTTCATCATCTGCATTACCAGCTTCTAATGCTCTTTTCCAATAATCTAATGCCTTATCTTTGTTGTCTAAGCGATATTCAATATCACCTAAATGATCTAAAATTGTAGCATTTTTTTCTCCACCATTATTGTATGATTTTAAAATCCATTTTTTTGCCTCTTCATACTCTCTAAGTTTATACAAAATCCAACCATAGGTATCTTGAAATGATGCATTATCTGGTTCAAGTTTATTTGCTTGATCTGCCATTTCTTTAGCATCATCTAATCTATCACCTCTTAAAGATAAGTAATAACTATAATTATTTAGAGCTGTAGCGTTTTCTGGATCAATTTTGAGTGCTTGTTCAAAGCTCTCGTCCGATTTGTTGTATTCTTCTTTTGCATTATATGCATCTGCTAGTTGGCTGTACATTTGTGCCATTAGCGAATTATTATCAGTACCAATTAAGGTTCCTTGTTTAAGTGCTTTTATAGCACCGTCGTAATTTTTATTTCTTCCTAAGGCAAAACCTTTAAAATAATAAGGCATTATTTGGTTTGGAAATATTTCAATTGTTTTATCGGCAGATTCAATTAAATCATCAAAACGATTTAGTTCAGATTCTACAAATAAAATTTGTTGCCATACTGAAAAAGCATTATTGTTTAACTCTATTGATTTTTTGTAAGCTTGTAAGGCTTGTTCACTTTCTTTGTTTCGCTGGTGAAAATCGCCTTTAATAGAATATACGTTAGATGATTTTGGATGTGCTTTCGCTAAAATGTCTAACATTTTAAAAGCCTGTTCGGTTTTGGCATTATCAACTCCTATAAACTCTACATACGGCAATAGTATTTTTATTTTCGATTCGATATCTAAATCATTATTATTAAATGCTTTGTTTACGTAAGCTTCGTATTTCTTTTCATCACCGCTTTTTAAGTATAAATCTGCTAAAGACAAATAGGCATAAGGGTTATCTTCATCGGCCTCTAACCAATTATTGTAAGTTTCAATTGCTTTTTCATTGTTGTTTTGTTGTAAATAAACATCTGCTAATAAGGCATAATAGCCGCTTATGGTTGGGTTAATGTAAATTAGTTTTTCTATTTCTTCGGCAGCTTTTTCAAACTTGCCTTCGCTTATATATAGTGCTTTTTTCTGCTTGGCTATAAACTCATCTAACCCAAAGCGCATTTCCATTTCTGTTAGGCTTTGTAATGCTGCTTTATTATCTCTTGCCTGAAGTTGCATAAAAGCATAATCTCTCCAAAATTCATAGTTAGCCGGGTCGTTTTTAGTTAGCTGCTCATATACCTTAGCTGCGTTTTTAAAATCGTTATTAGCATTATACATTTCGGCTAATAGCAAATTGTACCATTTATTATCAGGGTTTATTGTTGCTGCTGCTAATGCCATTTCTAAGGCTTTTTGGGTATTTCTATCTTCATAATAAAGGCGACCTAATTCGTACATTGCTGCATGGTTGTCTGCATCTAATTCTAAAACTTTTAAATAGTTTTCTATTGCACCTTTATAGTTACCAGTAATACGATTTTTTGCGGCTTCTACATAGTTTCTATCTATATCAGGATTGTCGTTTTCAGGCGTTTTTTCTGCTGCGCTTTCAACTTGTTCCGTTTTATTTTTCTTCTTCTTTTTCTTCTTCTTAACTTTTTGTGCAAAAGCATCCGTACTAAAAGTTGTGCACAATAAGCCAACCATTATTATTGAAACTAAAAATTTGAAGCCGATATGTATTTTATATGTCATTTATGATACGTTTGAATAATCGCCAATGCTTAATTCTTCTACAGCACCAGTTGCAATTACATTGTTACCTAACATTGAGTTTTCTAAAATTTTGTTTTTTATATGAGTGTTTGATTGTATTATGGTATTATTTATTATACTGTTTTCTATTTCGGTATTGGCTCCAATTGAAACATGTGGTCCAACAACTGAATTAGTTATTTTTACATTTTCGGCAATAAAACATGGCTTTATAATTACGGTATTGTTGCTTGTAACCTCAGCTATTAAGTTTTCTTGCGTATTTAGTAACTCTAAAATTCTTTGATTGGTATAAACAGTAGCATTTTTATTACCACAATCTAACCATTCACTAACCTTACCGGTGGCAAATTTAGCACCTTTTTGCTTCATATTTTCTAAAGCATTAGTAAGTTGGTATTCTCCCTTGTCTTTAATATCGTTATCTAACAAGTATTGTAATTCATTACTTAAATAAGCACCATCTTTAAAATAGTAAATACCAATAATTGCCAAATCAGATATAAAGGTATCTGGTTTTTCTACAAAGTTATTTATGTAGCCATTTTCATCTAATTGTACTACCCCAAATGCCGAAGGATCTTCTACTTGTTGAACAATGATTACACCATCTTGTTCTACATCAAACTTATATTCTGCATCAAATAAAGTATCGGCAAAGGCAACTAAAGTATTGCCACTTAATAAAGGTTTGGCGCATAGTATAGCATGTGCGGTGCCCAAAGGTTTGTCTTGATAAAAGATATGTCCTTTTGCTCCTAAGGTGTCTGCAATTTGTAAAAGTTCCTTTTCGGTTTCTTCACCAAAATCGCCAATAATAAAACCTATATTTTCTATTTTTTGCGTGCACATATTTATTAGTTTTTCTGCTAAGCGCTGTACTATAGGTTTGCCGGCAATAGGTATAAGCGGTTTGGGTACTGTAAGTGTATGCGGGCGTAATCGGCTACCTCGGCCAGCCATTGGTATAACTATATTCATTTTTATTGTTTTATTTTAATTACCAGTATGCCCAAAACCACCTTCATTTCTGTGGGTTGAGCTTAGCGATTTTGTTTCTTCTAAAATAATTTTTTCATATGATTTTATTACCATTTGGGCTATTCTATCTCCATGTTGAATAGTTTGATTTTCGTTTGACAAGTTAATTAATATAATCTTTAACTCACCTCTATAATCACTATCAACAGTAGCTGGGGTATTGGGTAAGGTAATTCCTCTTTTTAATGCTAAACCACTTCTTGGCCGTATTTGAGCTTCGTACCCTTCGGGCAATTCTAAATAAAGGCCAGTTGGTATTAATTTACGATCAAAAGGTAATAAAATAATTCTTTCTTCAATAATGTTGGCATGTATATCTAAACCTGCGGCACCTGCTGTAGCATAAGCAGGTAATGGATTGTCAGACTTATTGATGATTTTTACTTTCATTTTGCTGCAAATATAGAAATAATAAAAAAAAATCCGCTTGAGGTTGTCAAGCGGATTTTTAAATTTATTGTTTTTATAATATTTATTTTCTAACTCTTGTTACGTTTAATGAAGTTGCGCTTATTTTAACAGCACCAAAAATCATTAATAATAAAGCTAAATTAATTAAACCCCATTGGCTTAAAGTTGGTATTTGTGGCAAAGTTGTAAAACCAGCACCATCTGCAATACCATCACCATTAATAACAAACTCGCTTGGGCCAGTTGTTCCATTTAAGTTAGAATAACAATCTGGTATTGTACCAGCAAGTAAGGTTGCAGTATAAGTACCGCAAGGAAATGAACCAACTAAGCTGTAGCTACCATCTGCAAGAACTGAAGCTGGTGAACCCGCAACCGGATTTCCCATATCATCTAATATTTCTACCATAATACCTGTTAAATCGCAATTTGGTTCACCTGAAAATATGGTGCCAGAAATACTATCTTCACACGGAGCAAATGTACAAGAACCGTCATCGCAATTAGCAGCGGCATCAAAGTTTGCTGCTGTTGCATCGGTACAACCATTTACTGGAACAGTTTCGTTTATACAAGCACAAGTAGCAGTATCAAAAGTACCTCCAAATGAGCCAGCGGTACAGTCGGCATTACAGGTATCATCGTAACCTGCACAAAGTGCCGGGTCGCTAACTGTTGCAGCAGGATCAAAATTTGGGTCACAAGGATCTGTACAACCTGGTATAGGGTTAGAAACGCAAGTACAAGAAGGAGCATCAAACATTTCATTAGCGGCACAATTTGGTGTGCTGGTAATTGTACAAGTAGCTGCATCAAAAACATCTGTTGTTAAAGCACAATTATCATCCGGATCTGGATTTGTACTGGTACAACTACAATCTGCAGAGTCGTAAGTGTCGGTAGTTAAATCGCAACCGTCGTCACAAACAACTGTAACCGGAGTACCTGCACAATCACAAACTTCGCCAGTTGCTGTTACAGTTGAAGCTACGTCGTTTTCAGTATTACAATCCATATCATCACAAGCAACACCTGCTGTTAAACAAGCTGCATCAGGGCTATCAGCACAACCTAAAGCAGTTACACATAAAGCAGAGTTTGGAGTGCCTGTACCAGCCGGATCAAATTCTGCAAAACAAGGATTATCGCAATATTCGGGCGCATCACAAATCAAAGTGCAAGCGTCAATATTAACGGTTCTTTCACAAGGTACATCTACTGGTGCACCTATGCACATATCAACAGGCGCGTTATTTAAGTTGACATATATTTGCTGGCATTGATTATAGCTTAAAAATATAGTTGGTATGGTAACAGGATTAACTGAAGTACCTGCCATAGTTAAAATAGCATCAGGGTTATCGACATCGTTATTGCAGATGACTACTGCTATAGCACCGCAAGCCTGAGCATTTTCAGATTTTTCTGTAAATGCACACGTACCTCTATCAATAATTGCAATATTACCCGAAAGTGCAGCACATTGCGCCGCAGTTGGTGTAGCTGGTGGAGTTGGTTCGCAAAAATCAGAAATTGGATCTGTTCCGTCATTGGCTGGAGCTAATGTTCCGCACACCGGTGGACTTACTGTTGCTATATCAACACCCCAATCGGCCGATGCATTAGTGCCAACCGAAGTTATCATACCAGCAATTACTGTGGGTGCTGTAATTGAAACACCACTATCCATAGAAACATCTGATCCATCATCCGCAAAGGTAACCGAAGTAACTCCACAAGCTGCGCCAACCGGTACGGTTACTACAAATTCGGCAGAATCTGCTACGGCACTTACTTGTGTTGCACCACCAGCTAATACAGATAAATTACCTGCAATTTTATCAACTTTAATATTTACCGTAGCAGTACCATCACCATTACAAGTAAAATCAACTAAATCAGCCTCGGCAGTAAAAGTACAAACTCTTAACGGAGCAGCACCTGCCACAACACCATCGCAAGAGAAGTTGCCAGATTCAACAGTATAAGTAGCAAAACAGTCTTCAGCTCCGCTATCGTAAACTATAAAAGTTAAATCAGAAGTTGGGAAGCCAATATTTCCTCCATTAGTAATTTCAATATCTGCGGCATCAAAAGTTGTATTTCCATCTTGGTCAATCCATACTATACTAACACCAGGCTCAGAAGGAGTCACAATTATGGGTATAGTAGGAAGCAGGGTTCCTCCAAAATCATTGCAAGTAACGTTATCATAATCAAATTCTACTGTAAAATCGCACATCGCACAAGGGTTGAAAATAAATTGTCCATCAAAGCAATCTGCAATTCCATTATCAACTACAACAACATTTGAGTTAGTGCCAGCTGCAAAGCTATACGTATAAGTGCCAGCGGTTAAACCTGTTGCTAAAACTGTTTCAACAATGGTAGGGTCGTTGTCTGCTGTTTCATTAACATCAAACGGACCAGTACCACCAGTTATAATTACTGTAACGGTATAATTCAGTCCATCAGCATCACACGCTGAAGTAATATCTGCTACAAAATCACATGCCGGATCACAAACGGTTTGTTCGCACAATGATGTTAAAACAATAGGATCGTTATCGCAAGTAGCTGTTGTAGCACCAAATAATTGATTGGCAGTAGCGTTCATTACTTGTGCTTGCTCTTGCGTAAACATAACCAAGCAATTATCAGAGGTATAATCCATAAAGTTATGATAGTAATCGAAGCTGCCACAACTTTGAGGTAAGCCAGCACATGTGGTGCCTACTGTTGGGCAAGGGAATAAATTTTGATTATTGTCACCTTGTTGCGGTGTATCGGAAATACCATCATCTAATACACAACCGCCTGCATCATCTGCCCAAATATGGAATAAACCAAGGTAATGACCTATTTCGTGGGCTAAAGTTGCACCACCACCAAATAAACCGCTTGTATTAATTGGGCCGCCAGAAATACATCCAACACCATCCGCACCAAAAACTGAACCAAGTACTGTAACGCCGTCACCATTTGCTGCACCGGGTATTCCATCTGCTACGCCAAGCAAGCCTGAACCATCATCTCCAACAATAAATATATTTAATATACCACCGTAATAAGGAGGGGCTCCGCCATCCACATCACCACAAAAATTATTTCCTCCACAAAAAGATCCAATTGTAATTGAAGGGTCACAAGCTGGATCTAAGCCTTGATTGAAAAATGGGGCTCTGGGCTCTGCTAAACAAAAAGAAATACAAGAACCTGTTGAAATGTCAGCAAGTGCGTAACCTTCTGGGCAGGCAGAAACTAAACTTTGCACTAATTGGTTTTGGCTATTGTCAGCAAAAGCTTCATTTACAGCAATTAGTGATTCTTCAATCTCACTTACTAAACAAACAGGATCAGCACAAGAAAATGATTCATCAAAGTGAAAGGCAACGGGAACAACTATTGGTGTTGCACAAGGATCGGCAGATCTAAAAACACCTGCATCTAAATCTGCACGATGTTGATTATAAATAGCCGCATAAGCTGGATCGTTTGCAACTCTTTGTAAAACGCCTGGCATAGTACCACACTTTTCTGAGCCTAAAACATCGCTTACACCAGTATTAGGAGCTAATGCTGCGCTTGTTTGCGCAAAACTAACTTGAATTGAAAAGAGTAGGGATATAGTTAAAAAGCAAAATAAAAAGTTAAATTTTTTCATAATTTATCGAAAGTTTTTTTTTATTTCTAAAATAGCTCGCTAATGTAACTATTATAGTTTATTGTTCAAAAATTAAATTGAGTAGTTTATAAGTATGTCAATATTTGTTAACTTAATACTAGTAATTTAATGTGCTAAAAAAGTTGGTGCAACTGAAATATCCTTACTTTCTGTACTATATTTGTAAAAACCTTCACCAGTTTTTTTGCCCAATTTGCCAGCAGTAACCATATTTACTAATAGCGGGCAAGGGGCATATTTTGTATTTCCTAAACCATCATATAATACTTTTGTTATAGCTAAAACTACATCTAAACCAATAAAATCGGCTAATTGCAAAGGTCCCATTGGGTGCGCCATACCTAATTTCATAACGGTATCAATTTCTTTAACGCCTGCCACACCTTCAAACAAAGTGTAAATGGCTTCGTTTATCATTGGTATTAATATACGGTTGGCTACAAAACCTGGGTAATCATTTACTACAACTGGCACTTTTCCTAAAATTTTTGAAAGTGTAATAATTTGCTGATTAACTTCATTACTTGTACTGTAGCCTTTTATTATTTCAACCAATTTCATTACTGGTACAGGATTCATAAAGTGCATTCCTATCACTTTTTCGGGTCGTTTTGTTGCGGCTGCAATTTTAGTTAGCGAAATTGAAGAAGTATTACTTGCCAAAATGCATTTTTCGGGCGCATTCTTATCTAATTCTTTAAATATTTTAAGTTTAAGATCAATATTTTCGGTTGCGGCTTCTACCACTAAACTGGCATTTGCTACGCCTTCTTTAATTGCTGTAAATGTGTTTATGTTTTGAAGGGTTTCGGTTTTTTGCATTTCAGTTATTTTTTCTTTGGCTACCATCCTGTCTAAATTTTTAGAAATGGTTGCTGTTGCTTTTTCAAGTGCATCTGCCGAAACATCTACCAAATTAACTTTAAAGTTATGCATTGCAAAAACGTGCGCAATGCCATTACCCATTGTACCTGCACCAATTACCGAAACATTTTTTATATCCAACATATTTATTTTTTGTGCAAAATTAGAAGAATACTTTGTTTAGGAATGATAAAAAAATAAATTTAGCATCTAATTTTGCCATTTTCCGATATACTTCGTTGAAAAGCCTTGTCTCGATAGCTATAGGGATAGCCTCACTAAACTTGTGTTTTTCGCCTTGTCTATCAAAAAATGGCTTTATTATTTAGGTAAATTTATTTTCTCATCATTCCTTACAGAAATGCTTTGTACTTTTGCTTTTACAAATGGCTTTTAAAAAGAAATCATTAGGGCAGCATTTTTTGGTAGATGACTCTGTTTCTATGAAAATTGTTGATGCATTAATTTTTGATGCAGAAAAAGATACAATTATTGAAGTTGGCCCGGGGCAAGGCGCATTAACTAAACATCTTATAAAAAAAAACATAAAACACTTTAAGGTAGTTGAAAAAGACGACCGCTTTGCTGTAGAAATACCAGAAAAATTTGAAGCTTTAATAGGTAACCTTATTCACGAGGATATTCTTCAACTAAATTGGACTAAAGATTTTGGCTCAAAATATCATATCGTAGGCAATTTTCCATACAACATATCAAATATGCTATTATTTAATGTATTTGAAAATAGAGATTATGTAATGCAAATGGTAGGTATGTTTCAAAAAGAAGTTGCGCAAAGGGCTTGCTCTGGCATTAAAAGTAAAACTTATGGAAAGTTAAGTGTGTTATTGCAGGCTTTTTATACCACCGAATATTTGTACGATGTGCCTCCGGAAGCTTTTGACCCGCCGCCAAGAGTAAACTCTGGTATTATACGTTTGTTAAGAAAAACTAAAGATCCGGAAATAAAAAATATAGATCTGTTTAAATCTGTTGTAAAAGCTGCATTTGGTATGCGCAGAAAAAAACTAAGTAATAGTTTAAAACAATTTACTTTTGAAACCGATGAAATTATTAGAGATTTAATGGATAAAAGACCTGAGCATTTGGATTATAACGATTTTATATATTTGGCTAATCATATAATAATAAATTAATGCGATTTTGTCTAATAATGTTTTTATGTCTGTTCAATTTTGCTTTAACAGCACAATCAAAATTAGAAAAAATTGAGTTGGCAAACCAGGCTATAGAGCAATTGAGAGATGGTGTTTTGTTGGTTGAGTTAGATAGTAGGTATGGTGAAATTTTTGTACTTCAAAAATACTTAAAGCAACAAATGGCCAGCGATTTAAAAAAAGAACAATACTTAAGAAACAAAGAAATTTGTTTGGCTTTTAAAGAAGAGTACGATTTTAGCGAAGTATATTTTTACTACAAAGCCTACAAAAAGTTTTTGTTAAATGATGATTTTAATAAGGTTGTTTTTTACAATGATAAATTAGAAATAGATTATGACTTTGATATAACAACGCAACCTTTTTACGTGGCTACTTTTGAAGATTATGGGAAATTGGGTTTACATATTTATGATAAGCAGTTACAAACAATAGCAAAGCCTTTTCCAAACTATGAAAAAGAGCAGCGATTAATATTTTTTAAGCGAGATGCTTTTGAAGTGGTGAGCAGTTGGAATGAAAAATTACATAATTTTTTAGCTTTATTTGAATATAGAAAAAATAAAAAATGAATATACGTTTGATGAACTTTTTTATACTGTTAGCCTTTTTTACAGCTTGCAGTACCAGCCGCAGTCAAGAAACTAAACAAGAGCCACCTAAAGATTTAAGTGCTTTGTCGGTAGCCTATTTTGCCAGCGGATGTTTTTGGTGTGTTGAGGCAGTTTACGAATCGGTAAAAGGTGTTGAAGAAGCAGTTTCGGGCTACGCAGGTGGCGATACTGAAGACCCTACTTATCAATCAATTGGTACAGGAAGAACAGGCCATGCAGAAGCAATAGCTGTATATTATAAGCCCGATGTAGTGAGTTTTGAAACCTTAGTTAAAGTGTTTTTTGGTAGCGGCGACCCTACAACAGCTAACCGCCAGGGGCCAGATAGAGGTTCTCAATATCGTTCAATTATTTTTTATAAAACCGATGAAGAAAAGGCAATTGTTGAAAAAATAATTGACGAATTAGAAACTAATAAAACATTTGATAAACCCATAGTAACAGAGTTAATGGCTTTTACAAAGTTTTATGAAGCAGAAGCCTACCATCAAAACTATGAAAAATTAAATCCCAATAACCCTTATGTGCAATCGGTTTCAATACCGCGTTTAAATAGATTTAAAAAGAAATTTCCTAACTTGTTAAAATAAAATTGAACAAAACATTTTTTAAAAGAACATTACTTCATATATTAGGCAGATGCTAAACTATTATGTTGGCATTATGGCTGGTGGAATCGGGAGTCGCTTTTGGCCCGTAAGTCGTAATGTATGTCCCAAACAATTTTTAGATTTTTTGGGAACTGGAAGGAGTTTATTACAAATGACTTTTGATCGCTTTGCACAATTTATTCCATCCGAAAACATTTATATTATTACTAGTAAACAATATTTAGAACTTACAAAAACACAGTTACCGCAGCTTAACGAAAATCAAATAATTGCCGAACCCGAAAGGCGAAATACCGCGCCTTGTATTGCTTATTTTGCAAATAAAATTTTTAGTAAAGATGAGGATGCAACTATGCTCATAGCACCATCAGATCATTTAATATTAGAAGAAACTGCTTTTATTGATGTTGCAAAAACGGGTTTAAAATACGCGCAAAATAATAACGATTTATTAACTATTGGCATACAACCAACCAGACCTGATACAGGTTATGGCTACATTCAATATAGAAAAAGTAATGCACCGGCAGAAAATGTTTTTAAAGTGAAAACTTTTACAGAAAAGCCACCTTTAGAATTAGCGAAAACCTTTGTTAGTACGGGTGAGTTTTTATGGAATTCGGGTATGTTTATTTGGAATGCTAAAACTATTTTAAAGGCTTTTGATAAAAATTTAAAAGATGTTGCTAATATTTTTAAACCCAATAATGAGCACATTTACAATACCGAAAATGAAGAAGCCTTTATTGAACGGGCATATAGTTTGTGCACCAACATCTCAATTGATTATGGTATTTTAGAAAAGGCAGATAATGTGTTGGTAATACCAGGCAGTTTTAGTTGGAGCGATTTAGGAACTTGGAGTTCTTTATACGAAAATATGGAAAAGGACTATTTGGGCAATGCTGTTTCGGGCGAAAATGTAATTGTTTACGGAGCGGTTAATAATATGGTTCACTCCTCAAACCAAAATAAAGTGGTTGTATTAGGTGGTATTAAAGATGCAACTATAATAGATACCGATAATGTATTGTTAATTTTTAAAGAAGGCGAAGAGCAAAAAGTAAAAGAATATATGGCGGATGTGAAGCGCAAAAAAGGCGATGCTTATTTGTAGAGATTTGTTTTTTAGACGTTATTTTTTATCTTAAACTCAACTATTTTTAAGCATTAACATAGCCTAAATGAAAATAATTGGCCCACTAAACGAAAAATTAATAAAACGCCCATACCTGTATCGCATTGAATTATTGGAGCGGTTTTACCAAATTTTAGATAACAAAAAAATTGCTTTTGTAAAACCCGAAAAATGGGAAGATCCTTTGGAGAATCTTATTTTTAATGCACGTATTATTAAAGATGGAAGACCGTATCAGCATCCTGCTAAAAAAAACATTTTTGCCCAATGTTGGAGTTATGAAGGGGATTCTTACGGCATTTGGAAAATTTATACCACCAAACCTAATAATGATGGCATTACTAAACGTCATTTAGGGGTGCGCATTACTACTAAGTTGTATTGGCTAAAGCATCTTACCAAAAAAAATGAAGGCGAATTTTATTATGGATTAGTAGATTATTTACCAAAGTATAAGTTAGATAAGCTACCAAAAGACAGCACAATAATTAAAATCCTAAAGCAGGAAAAAGCTGGAAGAGACCACTTGAAAACATTATTGATAAAACGAAAATCGTATACTTTTGAAAATGAAGTTCGCTTGTTTTATATAAAACCAGAAAACAGCAAACCTAACAAACCAAATTTTTTACAATTTGTAGATATTGAACCATTACAATTTATTTCTTCACTACGTTTTGACCCCGGCATGCCTTATGAAGAATTTCAACAACATAAAGAAAAACTGATTTATCAATATGGATTTAGAAAAACGCAAATCACTCAATCATCTTATTATAAAAAAAATAATTACATTATAAATTTGGATAAGGTTTGATGTTTTATAAAAAAAAACACCAAGAAAGTTGTAAAGCTATTTATATATTAAAAATAGTTAAGTAAGTGTATCTTTCATAAAATATGTTGACCTTTAATAATGTTAAGAAACGCTCAATTGTGTTTTAGTAATTCTAATAATTTTTTTATGAAGTTTCCAATTTTTGTGTTTGCAATTCTTTTAAGTTACAATTCTTTTGCTCAAGATAATGAAGTGGAAAATGAAAGTAATGAACCTGTGTTTACTTGCGATTTTTTAAGTTTTAAAAAAAATAAACTTACATTTACTGGTAACGTAAGTTTTAAAACCGACATAATACAAGTGGAAGATGCTGACAAAATCGTTTACAATCAAAATAAAAAGAAAATGGTAATTACCGGTTTAGATAGGTTTGTTATGGATGGGGAAGTACATGTAAAAAACAAAGCCAAAAAGAAAAGATTACGCTATACTGTTGGTGAGAGAATTGCATATGTAGATTAAGACCTTATGTAATTTTCTTTTAAGTCGTTCAGTTGTGGAACTCCAAACCTTATTTGTATGTTGTAATTTATAAAATTTATATTATGGCATTTATCATTATTTTTGCACTCGGTTTTTTAGCAGGTTTTTTAACTAATATGTGGTATACCGTTAAACGGAATGGATAGTAAGCTCGAAAGTGCACTAAAATAAATTGCATTTTAAGCCATAAGCCCTACCTTTACATTATATGCGCGAACAGCATTTAGATGCAAATTTAGAAGACGAAAACAAAACGGAAAGAGACATTGAAGCCGTTTTGAGGCCTAGTGGTTTCGATGAGTTTAGTGGCCAGCAGCAAATTGTAGAAAACCTAAAAATATTTATACAAGCTGCCAAGCAACGTGGCGAAGCCTTAGACCATGTTTTACTACATGGCCCACCGGGTTTGGGTAAAACAACTTTGGCCAACATTATAGCCAACGAACTTCAAGTAAATATTAAAACTACCAGCGGCCCCGTATTAGAAAAGCCAGGCGATTTAGCAGGTTTATTAACCAATTTAGATGATAGAGATGTTTTATTTATTGATGAAATTCACCGCTTAAATACTGTTGTTGAAGAATACCTCTACTCGGCAATGGAAGATTATAAGATTGACATTATGTTGGATAGTGGGCCAAATGCTCGTACTGTTCAATTGAGTTTAAGTCAGTTTACGCTTATTGGTGCTACCACACGTTCGGGCTTATTATCGTCTCCGCTGCGCGATAGATTTAGTATAAAATCAAGAATGGATTATTACACCGCCGAAGTGTTGTATAAAATAATTATTCGATCTGCTGGTATTTTAAAAACCCCAATTGATGAAAAAGGTGCTGTCGAAATTTCTAAACGAAGCCGTGGTACACCGCGTATTGCCAATGCTTTGTTGCGTAGAGTTAGAGATTTTGCACAGGTAAAAGGCAACGGAACTATTACATTAGACATTGCAAAATATGGTCTTAAAGCCTTAAATGTGGATGAACACGGTTTAGATGAAATGGATAACCGAATATTGAGTACTATTATAGAAAAATTTAATGGAGGCCCAGTTGGTTTAACTACTATTGCCACCGCTGTTGGAGAAGAAGCCGGCACTATTGAAGAAGTATATGAACCCTTCTTAATAATGGAAGGCTACATAAAACGCACGCCAAGAGGCCGCGAAGCCACGCTTTTGGCTTTTGAACATTTAGGAAAAACAAAAAGAGTAGATGAAGGTACTGGAAGTTTATTTTAAACTTCTGTTTTTAGATAAAGTGTTAAGTGTTCTTGTATATAATGTTTTACTTCATCCGTTTCTGGATAAATTACTTTTTTATAATTCATTGTTATATGATTAAAAAAAGTATACACCTTTATCAATCAATTTATTCACATGGTAGCTTCTCATTTTTTTTAATGGAATTTGTAATAATGTACTTAAAAAATAAACAGTCTTAATATCTAATACCTTACTATCTATAGCCACTTTAAATAATTTTTCTTTTGTAAAATATTTTAAAATCGCTTTAAATTCGTTCCAGTCTCTTCTAAGATAAACTTGCTCAATTATTATAAACCAACTGCTATCAATATTAAGTTTGTCAAAATCGTAAGACCAAAATAAAGCTTCGTTTAATTGAGCTTTCAATTCAGCTGCATCCATTAACATCTATTTTTGTTTTTAAAAATTAAGATACGATAAAATTACAAAAGTCTTCATTAAGACATTTGTATTAATTTGATAACTTACATTACAATTAAAGTAATAGCTTTAAGTTTTAAATAATAACTAAAAGATAATTTTCTAAATTCAATATCATTTTTATACAATGAATCTAAAATTATTTATTCAAATAACTTTTATCTCATTCGCCTTTGGGGCTTGCATTGGCGATGACTTTATTGATGACATTCGTGAACCCGAAATTAGAATTACTTCAACAATTGATTCAATTGAAATTAATACATCAGTTAATTTAGAGGCGATGTTTTTAAATAAAGCAGGCTTGCAAGAAGAGGTTAATGCTACTTGGTCAAGCTCAAACGAAATGGTTGCAACCGTTGATAATAATGGTACAGTAAATGCCTTAAGTTTTGGAGAAACAACCATTACTGTAAGTTTTACAAATGGATCAGTTAATGTTACAGATTTAATTACAATTGTTGTTGGTATGGCTACCTCAGCAACTAACAATTCTATTATGGGCGCAATAAGTACTACTTCATCTTACAAATTAAATGGTAATTTTACTTTATTAGAAAACGAACAAGCTAACGGCTTGGAGTTGGTGTTTGATACTGACTATTGTGCTTCTACCGCTTTACCTGGTTTATATGTATACCTATCTAACAATAGAAACAACATTGCCAATGGTTTAGAAATTGGTGCAGTAGAGGTATTTTCTGGTGCACACATATATAACATTGCTAATGCTGGCATAAACGATTATGCTTTCATAGTTTATTTTTGTAAACCATTTAATGTAAAAGTAGGTGATGGAGAACTCTAAAAAAAGATACAACTTATTTACAACCGTTTTACTAATATTTTTATCTGCACCAATACTTTATGCTGGTGGGCCCTGGACACAAAACAAAGGTAAAGCTTACCTAAAACTCTCAGAGTGGTGGATGGTTTTTGATAAGCATTATACAGATGCAGGTTTAATAGATCCGAATATTACAACTGGTATTTTCAATACTTTTTTGTATACAGAGTACGGTATAACCGATAGATATACAGCAATTATAAATGGGGCTTTGTTTAGTAGAAATTATATGAATAATGTAAAATCGAGCGCCACAAATGAAGTTATAATAAATGGTGAAGCAATTAATGCCCTTGGTGATATTGATATAGGTTTAAAATATAGCTTAACAAAACCAGGAGCTACTGTACCCATGGCGCTCAGTTTTGCTTTGGGTTTACCGTTAGGGGTTACAGGTAAAGGAGAGTTAGGTGCTTTACAAACTGGAGATGGCGAGCTTAACCAAATGATACAGTTTGATATTGGTAAAGGCTTTCAAATAAAAGAATTGCCAGCATATATTAGTGCTTACACCGCTATTAATAATCGCACCAACGGTTACTCAGAAGAGTTTAGATATGGTGCAGAAGTAGGCTTAGGTCTTTTAACAAATAAACTTTGGCTAAGTTTAAAGTTAAACGGAATAGAATCTTTTCAAAATGGTGATACAGCAGAAACGGTTACCAGCACCAGCATCTTTGCCAATAATTCAGAGTTTGCAAGCGTAGCTTTTGAAGCCAATTATTTGATAACTGAAAAACTTGGTATATCCTTAAACTACGCTACCGCTTTTAAAGGTAAAATAATTGCTGCTGCACCATCTTACAATGTAGGTGTGTTTTTCAATTTAAATTAAATTGTTATATTAATTTTGAAAATTATATTTTAATATGTCAATTGAAAGATACATAAAATAGTTTGAAAAGCTTGAAATTGCCTGCCTTAATTGCAGAGATTATTTTATTCTCAAGGCATAGTATAAAAAATGTTTGAAATAATTAGCAAAAAAAATTAGAAGCGAAAAGGTTTTCCCTCGTAGAAATTTTAGTCCCGCCATCCGTTCAAATACCATTTTGCCAACGCTTCAAAGACCAAACATAAAAATGGTATAACCACTTCTGTCCTTTAGGTTTGCAAAACAAAAGTTAGGGAATAAATAAATATGTAAGCATTCCTTTCATTTTTGTAATTTTTATAGCAAGTTATGTCCTTTAATCATAAAATATTTAAATGAAGTTAAAACCGGGGATGGCGCGTTATACTGCTGTCAAGGTTAAAGACCTACCACCCGTTTAA